>Ga0316204_10001831_pt1 | contig 53539 bp, 57 predicted proteins | sample 6monrhotite_MG_2_FD_205661 | JGI IMG/M metagenome (GOLD analysis project Ga0316204, IMG submission 205661) | Microbial mat bacterial communities from mineral coupon in-situ incubated in ocean water Damariscotta River, Maine, United States -... | ecosystem: Environmental > Aquatic > Marine >... | reverse complement strand
ATGACTGAGGAGGTTGATTCAACTGCCCTAGATTTTACTTTCAATACGTTTTATGATAAGTTCATTTCTGATACTAGCTTTCAAATTGAGAGAGTTCAATTTCCTTTAAAAGGAGGTTTGACTACATATGGAGAAGAAACAAAATGGACAAAAGACGATTGGCCATATATGAGGTGGAGCTACCTGGATGAGATGCGTAAATCTGAAGATTCAATAGTTAGTTGGCAGAACGATAATGCATTTTACTTTGGAGAATTTTGCAGAGATTGTGGATTTTCTTTTTGGATGCAGTTCGAAAAAATTGATAAAAAGTGGATGTTGGTTGAACGTCAAGAAAATAATTTCTAATTTCATCTTGTACTTATGAAACCAAAATTAGATCATCTTCAAATAACTGTCAAAGACTTCAACAAGGCTGTAAAGTTTTACGACAAACTCATGCCTATACTAGGTTATGATTTGTCACTTAAAAATCAAGGACGGGTTGACGCTAATGATTTTGATGTAGTTGAATACGTTCATCCCCTTTTAACCTTCGGAATCAATTCACCCCGAAAAGAATTCATTAATGATGATGTTCACAGACGCACTCCAGGCTCAGTACATCACATTGCATTTAGAGCAGAATCAAATGAAGAAATTGACCAGCTTTACCCTTTAATTGAAGATATCGGAGCGCACATTGTGAATCCTCCAAAGTTTTATCCCCAGCACGGAGAAAAATATTATGCCCTCTTCTTTAAAGATCTTGATGGTATCAAATTAGAAATCATGTTCGAAGGAAAAAGTTAAGAAATGGAGAGCACAGATAACTTTTACATTTCTCGAAATGAACCAAACAAATCATGCTTTTTAGCATTAAGAGAAATTATTTTGGCTGCTCATTCAGAAATTCATGAAACCGTTAAATATGGCATGCCTTGCTTTTGCTTTAAGAACAAAGCCATGTGCTATTTATGGAAGAATAAGAAAACTAACGAACCATACGTGCTCTTTGTAGAAGGAAAACTCTTAGAACACCCCAAACTTGAACAAGGTGACAGAAAGAGAATGAAAGTTTTCAGGGTGAATCCTAATGCAGACATTGACATTGAGTCGTTATCAGTATGTTTAGAATTAGCTCTGAACTTATTCCTAGCAGGAACTATTCAGACAAAATAATGGAAGCCTTTTTCAACATATCCCTCGTCATTCATGCCTCATTTGGAGGGATTGCCTTAGCTGTAGGTTTAATCGCCATCTTGGCTAAAAAAGGTCTCAAAGTACATAAAGTTTCAGGCAAAATTTTCTATTACTCAATGATAATTTCGGCAATAACAGCAATGACAATTGCATTTATGCCAGGACATCTTAGTTTGTTTTTATTTGCCGTTGGCATATTCAGTTTGTATCTAGTACTAAGTGGATATCGTGCCTTAAAATTCAAGCTCAAGGATCACAATTTCGCTTTGGATAAAATCATCTCAATAGTCATGTTGGTTTCAGGATTAGCAATGATTCTATTACCACTTATTATCTTTCAAAGAATACATATAGTACTGGCCGTTTTCGGAGCGGTTGGCCTGCTGTTTTCAATTCAAGATTTAGTTCGATTCAGAAATCCTCAAAAGCTGAGAAAGTCATGGCTATTAATTCATTTGGGCCGAATTTTAGGCGGGTACATTTCTGCAGTTACTGCATTCGTGGTTGTGAATCAATTTTTACCTGGCATTTTCGGCTGGCTGGCACCAGGAGTAGCTGGAGGTGTTCTGATCACCTTTTGGTCTAGAAAGTACCAACCTGAAAAAACGGCTTAAAACAACTACTAATGAAGAAATTGCATTTATTGTTTTAACTGAGAAGAATGGCTTCCAAGAAAAAGAATTGCTATTTTTGACTTATTAAATCGAAGTAATTCAAGAAAATGAAAGAAGACAGCAAGAGTGAATCAGGACTAAAATCCATTGCAAGATCAATTAAGCATAAGATATTCCCTCCTAAAACAACTAAGAAAAACTTCACCACTTCTGAAGATTATTGGAATGATCGATATGAGACCGGAGGAAATTCAGGTGCAGGATCTTACAGCAATTTAGCTGAGTTTAAAGCTGAAATTCTTAATGAATTTGTCAAGAAAAATGAAATAGAAACAGTTATTGAATTAGGTTCAGGAGATGGAAACCAGCTTGAGTACTTCAATTTTCCAAAATACTTAGGATTTGATATAAGTGATTTCATCCTTAACAAATGTCGAGAAAAGTTTAAAGGAGATGCGTCAAAAGAGTTTTATCAAATGAATGAAATTGAAAGTCATTCTGCTCCGCTTTCACTCAGCCTTGATGTAATTTACCATCTAGTTGAAGACTCAGTTTTTGAAATTTATATGAATCAGCTTTTTAATTGTTCAACTTCATTTGTCATTATTTACGCGAGTAATGAAAAAGATGATGGAACTTTTGCAGCACATGTAAAGCCAAGAAAATTTACTGATTGGGTAGAAGCGAACCAAACTGGCTTTATTCTGCAAGAAAAAATTCCTAACAAATTTCAATTTACAGAAGGTGATGAGGAATCTACTTCATTTGCTGATTTTTATATCTATAAGAAGAAATAGATTTGAGTGAATTAATTAAATCTTGGAAGGCACTATCCCGTTCAAAAGCAACTAATGGGATTAATGACTAATCTTCCACCAACTCAAACTCACCTTCATTATAGATGTAAACATTCAATTGATTTGCTCTTAAACTCATCACTTGTTCATCAGATGGCGCAAAGAGGTATGCACTACCAACGTCAGAGAAGAACATTAATTCGATATGTTCATCCAAATTGAATACAACATCATTTTCAGTAAACTCATCTAACCTCTCTTGTGGGACATCATAAAAATCTGATAGAATGATTTCATCATGAAATAGATGTGTTCGCTCAATCATATATCGAATTGGCAATGCAAGCAAGAGAACAATTCCAATTCGTGCCAACCAAACCATTTTTGGCTTCTTGACAGTTATTAAATATTGAATAGAATAGGCAATCAATATAAAGATGGCAGGCGCCGCAACTAACAAATACGTATGCCTTTTTGTTTCTCCTAGGGTGAAAATTATCAGAGGTATAAACAGCCAGGTAAGTAGAAAAGTAAGTTTATCCAAATCTATCTTCTTAACTACCTTAGCCCAAGTAATAATGAGCGTCAAATAAACGGCCTCTCCGAATATAATCATGATTTGATGCCAGTAATAATAGATCGGATTTTCATGCATTTGAACCGGCTCTACGAAGGCGAAAAGAACTCGCATCAATATATCGTCTCCAAATCGATTCAATCTTAGTACCCAAGGAAGGACAACAATGAAGGTTACGACACCCAAAATCAAGGCATGAACAATCATTTTCTTCCAATTGAATTTGCCTGAAAAAGCAAAGGCGACTAACCAAACCGGCCAAACCAATAGAGCCGGAAACCATTTTGAGAGAAAGGCCAAGCCAGTGCAGAAGCCAGCCAGAATAAGAAACTTAATAGCTTTCTCTTTTTGGATGCTGAGAATTGAAAAGTAAATTCCGGCTTGAACGAAAAAGATGAAGAACGTTTCTACATGGTCAGAGGATTCTTGTCCTGCAGCCACTTCAATTATTAATCCATTAATCGCATGTAAGAAGGCCGCAATCAAAGCCACTTTTTCATCAAAAAATCGCCTGGCTAAAAGATAGGTTAACAAAACTGAAAGTAACCCCACCACCAAAGATGGAAATCGAACAGCAAAAGTGTTGGTTCCAAAAATTGAGATTGAAGCTCCCATGGTCCAGAGAGGAACCGGAGGTTTGCTTAACCACAAGCGAGAAGCCGTCCACTCAGTTCCATCAGTAATCAATGCTGGGGTATCATAAAGAGTTGGAGTGGCCGGATGCTTAGCCAAATTTTTAGCGACCAAGGCATGATAACATTCATCCCATTTGCTCATTCTTTCATCATTAAGTTGATAAGCGCGCATCATAAATGCAACACCAAATATCATTAGGAGTGCAAGCTTAAATTGAGATTTCCAAAAAGCCCTAATTCCTACTAAAAGTGAAATTAAAAATAAGCTTAACAGAAGAATGTCTATGGTGATTTTGTCCATTCTGGACAAGGAACGGCATTTGCGAAGATTTATTTCTTTCTTCTTTTCTTTTCTTTGATAATCAAACCGAGTTCTCTACCCACCTGTCCAGCAACTGAAGTGTTCTCCCTTGCTCTTCTCATTAAATAAGGCATCACTTCTTTCACTGGTCCGTAGGGAACATACTTCGCAACATTGTAACCGGCATGAGCCAAATTGAATAAAATGTGATCACTCATACCCAAGAGTTGAGCAAAATAAACACGCTTATCAGATGGTTTAATATTGTATTCATCCATCAAATTCGCCAACATTTGTGAGGACTTCTCATTATGCGTCCCCGCACAAAAGTGAATTTGAGAAATATGTTCTAGCATAAATACTAATGCCAAATTATAATCAGTATCAGTAGCTTCTTTTGTTGGTTGAATAGGTGAAGGATATCCTTCATCATTAGCTTTTTCTCTCTCCTTCTCCATGTAGGCACCTCTCACCAGCTTAATACCTAAAATGTACCCGCCTTCCTGTGCTTTTAAGTGTGATTGCTTCAAGAATTCTAATCTATCGTGGCGATACATTTGAATGGTGTTATAGATAATGGCTGCTTCTTTATTGTATTTAGCCATCATAGCATCCGCCATTCTATCAATTGCATCTTGAAACCAGCTGTCTTCGGCATCAATAAAAACTGGAACACCTGCGTCAAAAGCTGCTTTGCAGATATCATCTAACCTTGTCATTACAACTTCCCAGTCTTTTGCGTCTTGACCTGTTAAAGCAGCTTCACCCTTATTGGCTTTCGCTAATAAGTCTGTTCTGCAAATTCCTGTGGGTTTGAAAACTGCAAAAGGAATATCATCATTGGCCTTTGAGGTCATGATAGTCTCAATCACCTCATCTTTAGTGCTATCTAAATCTTCATCAGAATCTTTTCCTTCAACTGAATAATCTAAGATGGTACCAATGTTGAAAGTACCTAGATGCTTAATCTTTGCATCACAATCTTTGATTGATTCCCCACCACAAAACTGCTTGAAAATGGTTCTCTTAATAATGCCTTTCACTGGTAAACGAAGAGCAAATGCTACTTTTTGAAACCATCCACCAACATTCACCAACCAAGGCTTTCCTATCATTTTGAACAAACGATATGACCATTGTAAATCCTTCTTTGATTTACTGGCAAAAGCTATTTCGGTATTGTCAAAAGAAATCATGGCTACAAATATGAGTATTTTTCCAAATGTGGTTGACACTTACGCATTAAAAATCTTTATGAAAATGTACTCTCAAATCAGTCGGATAATTAACTTTGAATTGTGTTAGAAGAGCTGAGCTATAATAATTCTAAAATTCACTTTGGTGATTTACAGACAGTTGGATTCAATGAAGTCTTATTGAATGAATATCCAGATGCAAAAAAGATCATCTTAACAGATGAAACTGTTGGTTCGATCTGGATTGAACAATTGGTGACTTCGCATTCTCAACTATCAAAAGCAGAGATTATTCAGATTCCTGAAGGAGAAGCATTTAAGACAATTGATGTCTGTGCCCAAATTTGGGAAGCCTTAAGTGAATATGAAATAGGAAGAGGAGATGTTATCATTAATTTCGGAGGTGGCGTCATTACTGATATGGGAGGATTTATTGCTAGTCTTTATAAAAGAGGTCTATCATTCATTAATATCCCCACTACTCTACTCTCACAAGTTGATGCCTCAGTGGGTGGCAAAACAGGAGTAGACCTTGGGCCATTCAAAAATCAAATTGGTGTTTTTTCTGATGCTGCCCATGTATTCATTGATGATCAATTTTTGAAGACATTAGACGAACAACAACTAAAATCAGGTTTAGCCGAAATGCTGAAGCATGGTTTAATTTCAAATGCTTCTCACTGGATAGACTTACAAAACTTCGTTCCTTCAGACCCTAAAGGCCGACTTGAGCTCATTAGAACATCTGTCAAAATTAAAAGGGATATTGTTGTGCAAGATCACAAAGAAGCAGGCATTAGAAAAATATTAAACTTAGGTCATACAATTGGTCATGGAATTGAAGGCTTCTTGTTAGAGAAAGAGACACCTACACTACATGGTTATGCTGTTGCTTGGGGTATGAAGGCCGAGTCATTCATTGCATACAAACAAGGACTGTTGTCTCAAAAAGAATACGAAAGCATTGCTGCCTTCATTGAAACTTATTACCCAAAATGTGAAATTGAGAGTAAAGACTTCAAAGCAATATTAAAGCTGATGTACAATGACAAAAAGAATATGAATGGACATATTCAGTTCACCTTTATTTCAGCAATCGGAAAAGGCATTTTCAATCAAGGAGCTACAGATGTGGAAATCTTGGATGCTCTGAATTCGTTGATAGACTAGCTCAAATCAGGTAATATCATAGTATAAACTGTTCCTGAAGACTCAGAATTTCTGTGAATTTCGCTTCCCAATTGTTCAGCCAAGGTCTGAATCAATTCAACTCCAAAGGAATCTGTAGCTACACCATCTTTCCACTTACCGTCATCTCCGTAAGTGAACTCTAACTTTGAATCAGTTGCCTTTTTAAGACTCACCTTGATACGTCCTTCATCTTTACCTTCGAAAGCATGTTTAAGTGAATTTGATATCAATTCATTACAGATTAATGCGATAGGTACAAAGTGCTTATCTGAGATATCAATCGGCTCTGACTCAACATCAATTGAGACATTTTTTTTGATGGAATACGATTCGATTAAATCAGCTGAGAGCGATTTGAGATATTCCTTTAAATCAAGGGCAGCAAGATCTTCTGACTGATACATTTTTTCATGAATCAATGACATAGCCATCACTCTTTGAACGGCCTCTTCAAACAACTTTTTAGACTCCTCATTATCGGTCTCATACGATTGCAACCTCAACAAACTGGTAATCACCTGTAGGTTGTTTTTCACTCTATGGTGAATCTCCTTTAACATCACAGTTTTCTCAGCATCTCTTGATCTAACAACTTTATAAATCTCTTCGAGTCTCTTATTCGCCCCAACATAACGTTCCTCTGCCCTATTGTTTATAGTGATAAACTGTTGAATGAGATAACCTATAAAAACAAATGCAACCATAAAATTGAAACAGGTTGACAAGAGCTCAACATCTGACAGCTCTTTGGTTTGGTAAATATCAAGATTCAATCGAAACACAACATATGAAACAACAAAGAGCCCTTGAATTATAACTGAAGTGTGACCAACTTTTCGACCTAATGTGAAATATGCATATAATGATATCATCACCATGAATACAACTTCAATTAAATGAAATTTACCTGGAAAGAAATTGATTGCAAGCCCTGTCGAAAACACCCCTAGAATCACATAAACTACCGCTAGAGCTTTGTATTTTCTTGTTTTCCACATCACAAGAAGGTAAATAACAGGCACAATCCAACCATAAATCGCAGCCAAAAACTCTTCAGTTGATAAGAAGAACATAATCAGGATCATCACCAAATTGACGAGCCCCATGAAGGCATTCAGTTTCCAGGTCAAATCAAACCTGGCCTTATCAAATAAATTATCATATGAAGTCTCAGGTGGTGTAAATAATCCCATTACAACCTAATTTTCATTTGAACTTTAAAATCCATTTTTCTTGAACCATCAATCTCTTCAAGACCTGAAGAAATTGTATCGACATTATCATAAGACCAAAGTCCAAAACGAGCCCAAAGGTCTATACTTTTACCGATTTTATACTTGGCCATTAGGTAGGTTCTCATTCCGCGATTATAGTATGAAGGAATCGAGAATACATAAAGCAAATCATTTTCATAAGCATAGATTCTTGCATCATATGATTCAGCATCAAAAATTGCAAGCCTGCTGTAAAGTTTAAGTGGAATCTTTTTAAATCGGTATACTATGTCTTGAAATAGCAGAATACCATTGCTTTTGTCATCATCATATAAGTATCTTGTCCATTCAATTCTAGATTTCAATGAGATTTGAGAATTGATTCTTTGATCATAATTGATTCTGAAGTTCGTTTTATTCAACTGAACCTGCCCATCAATACCTGTGACCTCATCTCTCGTATTTCGATCTTGTATTTTGTTTCGAATTCTAATTTGAAAACTAGACCTTCTGTTCACTTTAAAATCCATTTGAGCAAAGAACTCTCTTCCTTCAGATCGATCATCTGTCAACCATTTTAGATAAGTGTATTTAAATTGGTCATAATAGGCTGAAACAGATATGCGTTTAGATAATCTAGCTTGTAAACCAATGTACAATCCCATTTCTGAACTGTTGTCAGATGACTCTCCAAATCCAACACTATAAAGTGATTGAAAGCCCTTGTCGTAAGATCTAAATATTGCCACCAAATCTAACTTAGGGTCCGCATGCCAAGTTACTCCGTTCACAGTCCCTAACCTCATGTTATCTGATACTGAAGCTTCACCAAAGAATGATAATTTTCGAACGAACCATCTGTAGTTTAATCCAGTTGTAAGCAGCTCGTCTCCTGAGAATTTATAAACTTGATAAGGCTGTTGATTTGGATCAAGGGGCTGATCGTATTTAGTATAAACACTTGCTAATCCTAACCTGAATGTTTTCGCTTTATACGAAACTTCGCCACCAGTAATTAATTGACCCACGCCTTTTTTATTGGACATTTCATTCACAGTTCTGTGAAGGCCTGAAATCTGAAATGAACTAAAACTATTGTCAAACAAATCAGTAGAATCTACCTCATTTAAGTTTCCATCAATCTTTTTATAAGAACCAAAAACTGTTACATCTACCTTTTCTCCGAAACCGGCAGTCACTCCTGCGCCTCTTAAAAACTGAGTCTCATTTACTGAAGTATATGGTTTCAATCCATAGGCGAATCTGCGGCCGCTAAAGACATCTGCAGATTTTCCCATTCCAAATCCTGACCACATAGTCAAGCCTTGTCCAAAATTCACTTGAAAATCACCTAATGCCACTTGTTTAAACTTCCATAAATCTTTGAAGAATAAGTGAGCAGAATAATAATCAAAACCGGCTTTGTTATTCCCTCTAAAGAATTCTTCACCGGCATCTTTTTCAGCAGTCAATCCCCATGAAATTCTATCCTTGTAGGTGTTTCTATATCTAAGATAATACTTGTCAGGAGATCCTAAGTATTGTTTGTTTGGGTTAGCGGCAAGAGTTGAATCATCCACTTCTTTGTATCCCGCCTTTTGTATTAGGTCTCTTTGATATCTTAAGAAAACCTCTTGCTTTCCGTACTTGAAAGCATTGCTCCATTTGAATTTTTTCTGCTCACCTTCACCAACAGTTAAAAAAGGTAAAGCCATTTGAATGGTCTCCATATCTACTGTTTCAACAGCATTCAATTCGAAGATGGTAATCATATCACCATGCATTGAAAGGTAATTGAGAATTGCTTGAATCTGAATATCCGAAAAAAGGTGAAGTCTTTTTAGTTCATCATAATCTGTCTTATTCAAATTGACTGGGTTGTCAAAGAAGAAGTACAAGTCATCAAAATAAGTTGTTAAATCAATGTCAGAATCCTCAAGGTTGTCGCCAATGAATTCGATTCTTGCCTCAATAATTTTCTGCTTCTCCTCTTCTTCTTGTCCAAAGACAGAGAAGCCCAATAGAGTGAACGATATGAGTAAGAATATTCTCACTATTTAAACTCGTAATGAATTCCGGCAGAAGGACTTAAACCTAATTGAGCATGCCACATACTTGCCATATCTAAGTGAAAGTCGCCGAACTTTAAACCAAATCCGAATGATGCTTGAAATGGGTAAGAATTCACACCTAATCTTATTGCAAAAATCTCATGAGGTTGAATTTCAATTCCTGATTTAATGTTGAGTGGATGAACCAAATCTTTTTCAGCTTCTACGGTCCAAAAAGCTTTTTCAGAAAAAGAATAGATAAGACCTAAACCAAAAGTCGTAGGAAGGCGCTCATCTTGATCAGCAGCAAGCTTAGCTCTGTTCAAATTAATCACTCGCATACTAAAGCTGAGTAAATCATTCATTTCATAAAACAAACCTAAGGCAGCCGAAACTGAGTTCTTTACTCCGTAAGTTTCGCCCAAAGCAATTCTGTGATAGTTGATCGAAACTCCGCCTGAGAAATTATCATAAAACTTCATTCCGTAAGTGATTCCACCTTGCATCTCGCGATACAGGTTAAAACCGTATTGTTGAAAATGGATTCCGAAGTTCCCAGCATTTTCTGTATGGTATCCAAATGCCAAAGACTGAGTAGACATCTCTTTAATTAAAAAACGATTTTCGTATGACACCCCAACTGCAGTGTGTTCTAATGAACCAAATGCTCCGGGATTGTTATAAGCCGACCAAACATCATTCAATGAGAGAGTTGCGTTTCCTAAGGCATTTGATCTAGCTCCAATTTGAGAATATACTTGTCCGAAGCTGTTTAAGCCTATCGAAAAAAGGAGGATAACTAAGAGATTTTTCACAGTCCACTAAGTTAGGGAATAGAATCTAAATTACCTATCTTCAAATCCAAATTCAGAATTATCTCAATCAAGGCACTTCAAATATATAATGCTTCGGCTGGCTCGGGTAAAACTTACACCTTAGTAAACGAATATTTGCGAATTATTTTGAAGGATAAAAATGAAAAGAACTTTCGAAAAGTTCTTGCCATGACCTTTACAAACAAGGCTGCCAATGAGATGAAAGAACGGATCATTCAAAAGCTGAAAGAGCTTAGCAAAGATCCAATTAAAAAGACTCCCAAAGAAATTGAAGAGGCGAACAAAATTGCTGATGATTTCGGAATCCCATTGGATGCCCTAACTGATAGAGCATCCAAATCTTTGAATGCGATTTTACATAATTATGGGATGTTCTCTGTGATGACCATTGATAAGTTCACTCACAAAGTGATCAGAACATTCGCAAAGGAGCTCGGACTATCACTAGATTTTGACGTAGAGCTAGATTTAACCAGTCTTCGAAAAAACGTTACCGACTTACTTTTTGATCAAATTGGACGACAAAAAGAACTAACCGATTTGATGGTGAATTATGCCAATTCAAATTTGAAAGATGATAAATCATGGAACTTCAAAAAGCAATTATTCGAGTTTTCATCAGCACTTTTTAAAGAAGATGCAATTGATGCCATTAATAGACTAAAGGGGTATGACGCCAAGCGTTTTATTGAAGTGAGAAAAGAAGTTTCTGATGATCAAAAAGTCTTAGAAAGAAAAGTGAAAAAGATTGCTGATGACGCCTTAGCCTTTGTCAAATCGAATGGTTTAGATGCTGATGATTTCAAAGGAAAAAGTAAAAGCATTGTAAGTTTGTTTACTCGGTTCTCAGAACAAAAACTGGGGGTAATAAAAGAACCTTCGGCGACTCATATATCTCAAATTCAAGAAGGAATCGAAGCACATCCTTCAAGCCCAAACAAGGCAATGGCAGAATCGGTTGCTTCAGACCTAGCGAACTTTGGGCAACAACTTGTAGACTTTTGGGGAAACGAATATCCAAGCTATATACTCAATAGAGAGATTCTCAAAAACTTGAGCAATTTGTCTTTAATGAATCACATTCTGAAATTTACAGAAGAAGTTAAAAAGGAAGACAATATCTTATTGATTTCAGACTTTTACAAAGAGATTGCAAAACTCATTGCTGAAGAACCAGTCCCTTTCATTTATGAGCGTTTAGGAGTTAGATATGATCACTTTTTGTTAGATGAATTTCAAGATACCAGTCATTTGCAGTGGTTAAACTTAATTCCGCTCTTGCATAACTCGTTAGCAAGTAAAAATACTAACTTGATTGTTGGTGATGGCAAGCAAGCAATTTACAGATGGAGAAATGGAGAAGTAGACCAGTTCGTCAATCTTCCTAAAGAGCTTCCAGATGCCGACACAATAGAATCAATTGCTGAAGCCCAAACCAAATTTATAGAAGAAGGCAAGGTCAATAGGCTCGAATTTAATTATCGGTCTGCCCCTGAAATTGTTGCATTCAACAATGCCTTTTTTGAATACCTAGCTGCTTCAAATTCTGAGTATGTTCAAAGAATATATGAGGGTGGATCTCAAGTTTCAAAGCAAGATTTTAAAGGTTATTTAGAATTCAACTTGCAAGATGGAATGGATGAGGAAGATCAAAATAATTATTGCCTTGAGGTAGTCAAAAAATCATTAGAACAAGGCTATAAGCTTAATGACATATCAATTCTAGTGAGAAGAAATTCTACTGGATCTGTTATTGCTAAGTTCCTTTCTGAAAAAGGAATCAAGGTAATATCACAAGATAGCTTGTGGGTAAACAAAGATGCTCACGTAAAGTTTCTTGTTGCAATTTTATCGGCAGTAACGTCTCAAAGAAACTTGAATCATCAAAAAAAATGTGTTGAGCATTTAAGCATGATTAAGGGTGATCTCGACACTAATGTCTTATGGTCAGAATTGACAAATGGAGCAATTGACATTCGTAAATTATTCAAGAAGATTGATTTTACATTCTCTGCAATTGAGGATTTTCATAGCTTTTACGAATATGTAGAACACCTAATTGCGGCCTTTGACATTGAGCTAGATAACAATCCTTATGTGCAATACTTTTTAGAGCAGGTTCACCAATTTGAGAAAAAATCAAGCACCAACATAAGATCATTCATTCAGTGGTTTCATGAAAAAGGATATAAAGAATCTGTGACGAGTCCTGCTGGAACTGAGGCCGTTCAGGTTATGACGTTTCACAAATCGAAAGGACTAGAGTTCCCAATTGTGATTTGCCCATTCTTAGATTGGGATATGAGTAAGAATAAATCAGATTTGTGGATGTCGGATGATGAGCATCTAGTACCATCTTATGCTTTGACACCTTCAAAAAACACGCTTCTTACTAAACATGGTGATGCCATGCAAGCTGAAGATGACAAGAACACACTTGACCATATCAACATGGTTTATGTCGCCTTTACGAGAGCAGAAGTTGCATTGTTCATTTCAGGAGACAGTAAAAAAGCAAGTTCTCCTGTCATCAAATGGCTGAAACCATTCTTGGGCTCTGAGACTCCATTAAATATTAAAGAAGGTGCTAATGAATTGCTTTTTATGGGTGAATTCGTACCGAAAGTTGGAATGGATGTTGAATTGGCAGAACCATTTTCGTTTAGCATTATTAAAGACAAGATGGACCGAACGCAATTCAGTTTGAAAGGCGAACATGAAGTATCGTTTGAAAACCTTGATGACAAGAGAAGATATGGAACAGAGCTCCATTTGGTATTATCTAAAATACAGCACTCTAATGAATGTAATGATATATTAATGGCGTGCCTAAATAAAGGACTCATTTCTCCTGTAAATTTGCCTAAACTAAAGTCTGACCTTGAACGATTATTCACAAATGAGCACTTTGCAAGTTATTTCAATGAGAAAGAATTCTATAACGAAAAAATCATTTTAGATGAGCTCGGTAAAATGCATATTCCTGACAAAATCATTTATCATTCAGACGAGATAATTGTGGTTGACTATAAAACAGGAGAAGAGGATGAAGAGAAGCACGAACAGCAAGTCAGAGATTACATTCAACTAGTTAAAGAGATTGAAAACAAGAAAGTAAGAGGCGAAATCTTTTACACCGAAAGCCTAAGTGTTAGGCCGGTTCAATTTGAATAAATACAGGTATTGATCCGTAACCGTTTGTAGACATACTCTCAAATTCAAACAACTTCTTTTTCTCTATGATTATGTTGTATTCACCAGATAAATTATTGCATTGAACAAAAGCCTTAGAAGTTTCGTCTTGCTCGACATTTTCATTGATCAATATTGAAAATGTGCCGGCGTAATAATTGAAACGCCATCTTAAGGCTGCTTGAGAATTATCATTGTGAATCCATGTACCATCTGTGAGAACTTCAGGGTCTTCTGATTCTTGAAAAACGAAAGTCGGTAATTGAACATTAGTGTTGGAGCCAATATTCAATATGGTGACCATCCACCTTCCCTCTTTACCTAAATTTTTGGTGTTAACCTCTGATTTAACACAAGCGGTACAAAGTAGAACTAACAATAGGCCATATGTCCAATTGAGTCGTTTCATCTACTATATAAACGAAAAAAAGAGCAAAAGGTTTGCTCTTTAAACATTTAGACCGCTAAATACGAAGGTCTTACAAACTAAATTCGTCACCATCATTTACTGCCTTAACATTGTCAAAAATGGTTTTTGCTTCGTCTTCTATTTCTTGACCGTCTTTATATCTCGCAGAGAAATGACCTAGAATCAACTTCCCTACATCAGCATCTTTAGCAACTTGTGCAGCTTGTAAAGCAGTGGCGTGCTTGGTCGCCTTCGCTCTGTCAGCATGCTTTTCTAGAAATGTCGCCTCATGATACAAGAGATCAACTCCCTTCACATATTCTGCCATCTTCGGAAAATACATGGTATCAGCACTGTAAGCATAAGACACAAGTTTAGCATCTGCCAAGGTCAAATCTTCATTTCTCAGATACGAAGATTCTCTCACCACATCTTGCCCTCTTTTCACAGCTAATATTTCTTCAAGACTTAGTGAATGTTCCTCAATTTTTGAAGGATTGACGTTTTTCTCCTTCTTTTTCTCATCAAATCTAAAACCCCAACAGGCAATTCTGTGTTTAACAGGAAAAGCCCTTACACTAACAATTTTATCCTCAAAAATCACGGCATTAACATCCTTTTCAAGATGAATAAATTCTAATTCAAAATTGAAATGAATTATTGCCACCTTAAACTGGAATCGCAAAAGCTCCTCTAATTCAGCAGGGCAATAAATACTTAACTTTTTGGTACGACCTAACAAGCTCATTGAAGATAAGAGACCTACCAATCCCAAATAATGATCTCCGTGTAAGTGTGATATAAAAATAGCCTGAAGTCGTTGAAATTTGACCTTGTATTTGCGCAGCTGAAGTTGAGTTCCTTCTCCGCAATCGATCAAAAAACGCCTCTCATTAAAATTGACATATTGAGACGTAACACCTCTACCAATTGTTGGTACCGCCGAACCTGATCCTATGATTGTCAACTTTAATGGCATTAGTCAAATCTTTCAAAAGCATGTGATTGCCAAATCGAATCGGCCAACTGTAAAAATGAAGCATCTACCTTTTCGAAGTCTTTACTATTCTCATATCGACCTCTGAAATCAAGCCATTCAGGCACTGAGTCGTCTTTATCAACTTTACTCAAGTCAAACTCATAATCTGTAGGTTGATCCTCAGTTGGAAAAACGATATATTGAGAACCTCTCAAGGCATACTTGTTTTCATCATCATGCATGATGAGCTTCATAGCACATTCTGAGACATCTGACCGACATGCCTTGCGATAAATTATTGCCACTTCAGCAACATTATCATCATTCAAATCAGTAATTGAAGGCTTGCCTAAAAACTCAAGAGTGATGTCAAAATCACAAGATTCTTCTGAATCTTGAACTAGGCGTAACAATTTGGTAGTTGTATCAAACTTTGTGTAGTGATAAGAATAAAGGTAAGCTGAAGGCCAGCCATCTTTATCATTAGTTCTCAAAATTGAATTGATTAGATAATTTGAGTGATTCTCATCTTCCCACCAGTAGGCTGAAACTAATTCTCCTTTGAATTCGAATTCATCTACCAAAGGACCTTCAGATATATTGTCGGGATTAAAAGTGGGCTTGACAATTTCTACACTTACCGAATCATTTAAAATTTCAGCTTCAGAGTTGGATGTAGTCTCTTCTGATTCTTCTTGCGAACCACAAGCAGAAAAAATAAAGGCACTCATTAAAAGAAAGCTGAAAATTTTCATTCTTGACATAACAAAGTTTTAATGATCAACTACTCTTAAAGTTAGCCTACATTCCTGGCAAACCTTTTCCTCCGCCCATTCCTTTCATTTGACGCATCATGTTTGCCATGTTCTTTTTATTTGACATCATGTGCATCACCTTCTTGGTTTCATTGAACTGCTTGATAAGCTTATTTACTTCTTGAATGTTGTTTCCTGATCCAGCCGCAATTCTCTTTTTACGAGACCCATTGAGTAAATCTGGATTACCTCTTTCAGCAGGAGTCATTGATTGAATAATTGCTTCAATACCTTTGAATGCATCATCATCAATATCTACATTCTTCATTGCTTTACCCATTCCCGGAATCATTCCCATCAAGTCTTTGACGTTACCCATCTTCTTGATTTGCTGTAACTGACTGTAGAAATCATCAAAATCGAATTTGTTTTGAGCAATTTTCTTTTGAAGTTTTTTAGCTTCCTTTTCGTCAAATTGCTCTTGAGCTTTCTCAACAAGGGAAACAACATCTCCCATTCCTAGAATACGATCTGCCATTCTGTTCGGATAGAAAACATCCAAAGCATCCATCTTCTCACCTGTACCAACAAACTTAATTGGCTTGTCAACCACAGTTTTGATTGATAATGCAGCTCCACCTCTAGTATCACCATCTAACTTTGTTAGAATAACTCCGTCAAAATCAATTCGATCATTAAATGTTTTTGCAGTATTCACAGCATCTTGACCTGTCATTGAATCAACAACAAATAAAGTCTCTGTTGGCTTGATTGCATTTTTAACATCTGCAATCTCGTTCATCATTTGCTCATCAACAGCTAATCGTCCGGCTGTATCGACAATAACTACGTTAAAGCCGTTACTTTTGGCGTGCACAATTGCTGCCTGAGCAATTTTTACAGGATTTTTTTCTTCTCTATTTGAGTAAACCTCAACTCCAAGTTGCTCTCCTAAAACATGAATCTGATCAATTGCCGCAGGACGATAAACATCACATGCAACCAACAAAGGATTCTTACCCTTTTTGTTCTTAAGATAGTTCGCTAGTTTCCCTGAAAAAGTTGTTTTACCTGAACCCTGCAATCCTGACATTAAGATTACACCCGGATTTCCTTGATAATTGATATCTGTCTGCTCGCCTCCCATTAAGGCAACCAATTCTTCATGACAAATTTTTGTCAATAATTGACCTGGTGAAATTGTAGTTAATACATCTCTACCTAAAGCTTTTTCTTTAACTCTTACAGTAAATTCTTTTGCCGTTTTGAAGTTAACATCTGCATCTAACAATGCTCTCCTTACCTCTTTTAGAGTCTCGGCTACGTTAATTTCAGTAATCTGGCCGTGTCCTTTTAATACTTTAAAGGCTCTTTCAAATTTGTCAGTTAAATTTTCAAACATCTTTTTACAATAATTTTCGGGAAAACAAAGATAAGAAATTAGAGTCTAGATTCCCGATTTTAGACCTAAGACTTTAGGATGTACATTTTTTTATCTCTTTGGTTCATTATTTCAATCTTGTATTAAGTAATTTTGGCGGATGGATCTAAAACCGCACCTCAGAGGGAGAAATCTTAAATGGAATTGGGACTCAATTACAAAACATTGTGTTGCAAACCCGTCATCTATTGATGATCTTTTGGAATACTGTGTGGACGAAGAAACCATCATTCAGCAAAATGCCGGAGCAGTATTGGGCAAGATTATTGACCTCGACAAAAAGGTGCTCATCAAGCACGAAGAACGAATTCTAGATATTTTGAAAACGAATCCTCATGATGCAGTAAAGCGAGCCGCCATGAGAGTTTTTCAGTTCATTGAAATTGATGAGGAAGTTGAAGGTCAGTTATTCGATATCGCTATGAGCTATGTCAATAATCCAGAAGAAGCAATCGCAGTAAGAGCTTTTGGCATGACTGCCGCCAGAAGAATATGTGAAAGATATCCTGAATTGGCGAATGAATTGATTCCACCAATCGAAGTAATGGTAGATCAAAAATTATCTGCAGGAATCGTGAACAGAGGTGAAAAAGAATTGAAAATTTTGCGCAAACTTATTTCTCGTATTTAGCCAAGATCTTTACATTCCTCTCTTTTCTTTCTCGCTCAATAAAGCTTAGAGCCTCTTCCATAGATGTAACGATTACAGTTCTATTTGCTGGTTTAAACATGAGGGTATAAAACCTAGCTTTAAATTTCATCACTGTTCCCTTGACCAAAAGAATGTCGCAAATGCGGGCCGAAGATGATTTTTTATTTACCGCCGCCCAAGCTTTTGCTTCATCAGTAAATACTACGACACCATCAGTCAAATCAACTATAGGATAATGAGGCAAATTGCCTATGAGTTCTTGGCGCTTATATCTTTGATCAAGCATATCATCTTCCGTGATTTCTCGATCTTTACGGTAGTTAACAACTAGCACATCTCTGAGAATGAGCTTCATATCTCCACCGGAGAATTTAATGGTTTCCTTTTTCATTTTGGGCGTAATAAAATGGAAATCTAAATATAAGATAAGTATGATAAATGCGAGAAAAAATAGCCCTTAGTTTAGATAAAAATATACTTGTCAACTAAAAACTGTCTTTAATCAAATCGGATTTTTCTTTTTGAATTCAGCTATAAATTCCTGTGCCTCTTCTAAAGATCTAACCACTTTGGTTTTCGTTTTAGGCTTGAATAAAAATTGATAAAGATTAACCTTGAACTTGGTCAGCCAACTTGAGACGATAAAAACGTCATGTCTTCTTTTGGCTGATGACTTATTATTGGTTGCCGCCCAGGCCTTGGCATCCCTTGAGGCCGAAACCAATCCTTTAGTCATATCTAAAATGGTAAAGAAAGGCTTATCACCAATAGTCTTTAAACGATATGCTTTAAACTCTTCGAGATCTTTTGCTTCGATCGTATAATTCTTTTTGCAGGCAACATACATCACATCTGGCAAAAAGGCTTTCACCTCTCCCATTCTAATTGTCGGCGCTTGTTCAAAAGAAAATGACATCACTCAAATTTAGGAAATAAAAAAACTCCCTCAAAGAAGGAGTCTTCATTTTAATCCAACCTAAACCAAGTCTGCAAAAAGAACCGCGAACCTGCAAAGAGTAAGCAGTAACTAAACTAAAGTTGGATCAGTAATTAATTCTTTTGAACTGTGCGCAATGCTCTGAACCTTTTCTCGTCCATTATAATTCAAAGACATTGACTCGGCATAAGCGCCGCAACTACTAATGGTAATAATGTCTCCCCTTTTCAGCTCGGGTAAATGAATGTCTTTTCCAAAACAATCGCTTGATTCGCAAATAGGACCTACAATATCATAATGTAAAGTTGGTTCAGAAGTAACAGCTTCTAATTTCTGAATTTTGTGATAAGCATTGTATAAAGCCGGACGCAACAACTCTGTCATACCGGCATCTAAGACGGCGAAATTTTTCGTTTCTGATTTTTTAATATACAAGACTTGAGTCCTCAAACTGCCACATTGAGCAACAACTGATCTCCCTAATTCAAAGTGGACAGGAATTGACTCATCAATGGTCAAGCAAGTTTTGAAGGCTTCAAAATAGCTGTTAAAATCTGGAATTGGATTTAGCTCAGGTTCATAATAATCTATGCCTAATCCTCCTCCTACATTTAAATAAGTTAGTTCACCAATACTCTGTTCAAAGGCTGGTACCAATTCATTAATACGATCACACAACTCAACAAAAACTGACATATCAGAAATCTGAGAACCTATATGAAAATGCAGCCCCACTATATTGATTTGAGTTAACTCTTGATGAACTTTCAGTAACTCATTAAATTCTAAAGCGGTTAATCCAAACTTATTCTCTTTTAAACCTGTTGAGATTTTTTCATGTGTAAGTGGATTAACATTTGGATTCAGTCGCAAAGCTATGGTCGCAACAGCACCCGTTTCTTTTGCAATTTCATTGATGACCTCAATTTCTTGAAGACTTTCGCAATGAATCATCCCAATGTTATTCTCTAATGCGAATCTAATTTCAGCATCTGTTTTACCAACTCCGGCAAAAACGATTTCATCTGAACTAAATCCTGCATCTAAAGCGTATTGAATTTCGCCGCCACTCACACAGTCGGCACCCAATCCTGCATTTGAAATATGTTTCAAGATTTCCTTATTATGATTAGCCTTTATAGCATAGTGTACATGAAATTTAGTTGCTTTAATGTTAGATTTTAAGCAATTAAGAGTGTCATCCAATAAATCTAGGTCATAAAAATAATAAGGTGTTTGTTTCATTTTATCCAATTTTTTTAACAAATTTATATCATAACCCTTTTGTTTTGTTAAAACGATTATATTTGTAATGAGATTTTAACAGAACGTTACATTATTAACAATGGATAGATTAAGTAAAGTAATAGAACGTCTTATCAACCAATCGCCTTTTATACAAGAGGCTATTGCTGAAGGACTGATTAACATTAGCTCTTTAGCTAGAAAGTTGAATCCAGAAATCCAAAAGGTTACTGGTAAAGAGGTATCTGATTCTGCCATAATTATGGCGATCAAGAGAATGCCACCTGGACCAAATCAAAAAATTGAGATGAAGATTAAAAACTTCATGGCTCAATTAGGTGATTTGATTGTAAGATCGAACTTAGTGAAGATCACTTATTCAAACTACATTGGTATTTCACAAGATCAGGCAAAATTCCTTTCTACGATTAAAGATATTTCTGACAACTTCTATACTGTATCTAGAGGTATTTCAGAGACAACCATTATTACGAACGCCCAATTTCAAGATAAATTAAAAGGGATGTTTAAAAATGATGCTATCATCTCTGAAATGGACAATCTGTCTTCAATCACTATGAAGCTGCCTGAAATTAATACTGAGATATCAGGAGTATATTATTACTTACTAAAGAAGATCGCCTGGGAAGGAATCAATCTTGTTGAAGTAATTTCTACTACCAATGAGTTCACAGTCGTGGTTGATACCCATATGGTATCACAAGCATTCAGTGTATTAATGGATTTAAAAACTGAAACTCAGGCCGCTACAGATTAATTGTCTGTCTTTTTGAGTTGCGTTATCATTGCCTGCATTTCTTCAAGTTTCACTTGAAGATCATCAACGGTAACGGCTGAACCTTTCTTTTCAACTTCATCTGCCGCGGCCATATCTGCTTTGGCTTCATCCATTCCTGTCATAATAACACCTATGAATAGGTTTAAGAAAATCATGGTTCCAATCAATACGAAAGAGACGAAGAAAAATGCAGATCCACCAGGGTTGGCAGTAGACATTGTACACAAGTCCATATTGCCGTCATAACCGTAGTTTTCACACCCAAACATGTTGATGTACATTACATCCGTCCAATCCTCCAAGGTCACGACTCTAAAGAGTGATAACATTGACGTTTGCAGGTTCTCAAAGTGAATAGGGTCATTTTCTCCAAAGAAGAACACCCCTGCTACAGCATAAATATAAAAGAGTAAGAGTAGTAAAATTGATACGTAACCCATTGAAGGGATTGATTTTAGTAGTGCACCCACAAGCATTTGAAGCTTCGGTAACGCCTTGATTAACTTTAACACACGTAACAATCTCAAAAGTCTTAGAATCGCAATTGAGCTTCCGCCAAAAGGCATAAAGGCTGCGGCAACAATAATGAAATCAAATACATTCCAGGCATCTTTAAAGTAAAGCCAGGGCTTCGGGAATTCAGCTATTAATTTTACAACTACTTCAATTATAAAAATCACTAAAACAATCTTATTAAAGATTTCAAGTATTGCTTCATTCTCAGCAGCAAACTCAGTGTACGTTGCCATACCCACCAAAACACCGGCTACTAGAATTGCAATTGTCACCGCGTTTTGAAACCATTTTGCTTCTGCTATTTTCTTACATAATTGTACCATCTCTTAATTTTTTGTGCAGACGAAAATAAAAAAAATATTTTTTTTGGAGCGCAATGAAAATTTTGAAAGCTACAATTACTAATTGACACAACTTTATTTAACGAATTCACGTATACTCAAATAATATTGATTCATTATCTTTGAGCTCCTAAATGGAAGAAAATCAAAACATACAAATTAGTGTCGTAGTCCCTTTATTTAATGAGGATGAGTCACTTCCTGAATTGCATGACTGGATAGTTAGAGTGATGTCTGAAAATAATTTTTCGTACGAGATATTATTCATCAATGATGGTTCTACAGATAAATCTTGGGAGGTTATAGAATCTTTACAAGCAAAAAACACTCAAGTAAGAGGTATCAAATTTCAAAGAAATTATGGTAAGTCTGCTGCACTTCATGTTGGTTTTCAAGCTACAAATGGGAAAGTTGTCATCACTATGGATGCTGACCTTCAAGATTCTCCAGATGAAATTCCAGAATTATATAAAATGATAACCGAAGATGGTTTTGATTTGGTTTCTGGATGGAAGAAGAAAAGATACGATCCGTTGACAAAAACGATACCTACCAAGTTATATAATGGTGTTAACAGAATGATGTCAGGCATCAAACTGCACGACATGAATTGTGGTCTTAAAGCTTACCGTCATGAAGTAGTTAAATCTGTTGAGATATTTGGAGAGATGCACAGGTACATTCCTGTTATTGCTAAAGCAGCCGGCTTTGGTAAAATTGGCGAAAAGGTCGTTCAGCACCAAGAAAGAAAATACGGTAAAACGAAGTTCGGAATGAACCGTTTTGTGAATGGCTTTTTAGACATGTTCACCATTACCTTTATCACAAGGTTTGGAAAAAAACCTATGCACTTTTTTGGCTTGTTGGGTTCAATCTTCTTTTTTATTGGAAGTCTAATTACCGTCTGGTTAATCACAAATAAACTTTTCATTGATACTGGATCAAGATTATTAGCCGAGAGAGCTGAATTTTACATTGCATTGGTAGCAATGATCATTGGAACACAATTGTTTTTGGCCGGATTCATTGCTGAATTGATAGGGAGAAGTTCTTCTACCCGAAATAATTACTTAATAGAAAAGGAGATTTAGAAGGCATGTCTGCTGAAAAAATCATCATTATTGCACCTGCATTCCCTTATAGAGGTGGAATTGCGGCGACATCTGACAGATTAGCTCAAGAATATCTCAAAAGAGGAGTTGATGTTGAAGTTTGGACATTCAAAATGATGTATCCAAAAATGATCTTTCCTGGTAAATCACAATATTTAGAAGAAGGAACAGCAGCCCCAGAGGGATTATCTATACACAGAAAAATTTCATCAATCAATCCATTTAATTGGATAAAGGTTGGAAGACAACTTAAAAAATCAGGAGCAAGTAAAACTATCATTCGCTATTGGTTGCCTTTTATGGCTCCAGCCCTAGGTACGATTGCAAAAATCGGTAAATCCAAAACTAATAAAATCGTTTGTTTAGTTGATAATGTGATTCCGCATGAGAAAAGAATGGGTGACAAAATGTTATCTAAATACTTTTTCAAAAAGATGGACGGTTTTATTGTGATGGCCCAAGAAGGGATTAAGCAATTGAAAGATGTTTTCAAAATCACTAAACCAATCAACTACTCTCCTCACCCACTCTTCGATATTTATGGAGAAAGGATTTCAAAGCAAGAGGCATGTGACAAGCTAGAACTAGATAATTCAAAAAATTTCATTCTTTCTTTTGGTTTGATTAGAAAATACAAAGGGGTTGATTTATTGATTGAAGCATTTGACGAAATCAAAGATCAAATACCTAATCATCAACTCATCATTGCTGGTGAGTCGTATGACAATTGGGAAGATTATCAATCAATCATTGATTCAAAAAAACTGAATGATAGAATTGTTCGAAAAGATCTTTTTATACCGAATGATGATGTAAAATATTTCTTTTCAGCTGCTGATTTTCTTGCGCTTACATACAGAACGGCTACTCAATCGGGAGTGACACAAATTGCTTATTCAATGGAACTGCCAATGTTAGTGACAAACGTAGGTGACCTTTCAAACATGGTTAAACATGATCTTGTTGGCCAAGTATGTGAAAACAACATTGACGATATCGCAAAGAGTTTGTTAGTGATTTGCCAAGCTGATAAAATTCAATCTTATCAAAACAACATAAAAGACGAAAAAAAGCGTTTTGAGTGGAGTAAGCTGTGTGACAGCCTTGATTCTTTATAAATGAAAGTCGTAAAAAGTAGAGCTCCTTTTAGAATTGGTTTAGCCGGTGGCGGAACTGATGTGAGTCCCTATTCTGAAAGGTATGGGGGTAATGTTCTGAACACGACAATTAGTTTATTTGCAAAAACTACTATCATTCCTGGTGAAAACATGATCACCTTTGAAAATGCTGAAACAGGAGCTGTTCGTACCTTCGACATTTCTAAAGAACTGCCTTTAGAAAAAGATATAATTCTTCAAATTGGCACATACAACCACTTCATACGCGAGTATCAAATTGAGCCTTTTGGTTTCAAAATGATCAATGAAATGGATGTGCAAACTGGTAGTGGTTTAGGAACTTCATCTACAATTCTGGTCTCAATAATTGCTGCTTTTAATGAGCTCTTAGAGCTTAAACTATCTCAGAAAGAAATAGCCGAAAAGGCCGTTAATATTGAGAGGCATGAGTTAAAGATGGCAGGCGGTAAGCAAGATCAGTATGCAGCATCTTTTGGCGGAACAAATTTTTTAATCTTCACTACGAAAGGAGAAGTTAGAATTGAACCAATAGAGCTTTCAGTAGCTTGCAAAAATGAACTTGAATTCAACCTCATCTTATTCTACAATGAGCAAAAAAGAGATTCAGCTAAAATAATTGAAGCGCAAATGCAAAACATTGAGTCAAATAAAGAAGACTCAATTCTTGCTACTCATGAAATAAAGAAAGAAGCCCTTGACCTTAGAGAACAATTAGAGTCAAATAGCCTGAGCGCTATTGGCGAAATTCTCAATAAAGGATGGGAGAACAAGAAAAAAATGGCACATGGCATTACCAATCAGACAATTGATTTGATTTATAACTCAGCCATGATGGCAGGTGCAAAAGGAGGTAAAATATCAGGTGCAGGTGGCGGAGGCTTTATTTTGTTCTATGTAGATAGCGCTAAGAAAAACCAAGTGATTCAAGCCTTGCAAACTTTTAATGGCAAAATCATTCCCTTTAAATTGGTAGATGAGGGAGTTCAGTCTTGGGTGGTTGAAGAATAATTACAATCTTTGCTTAAGAGAAATAAGGCATGCAAGAGAAAATAAAATCCATTATAAATAAGTCTATTAGCGTTAAGCAGGCTATCCTTTCTGATTCGAGTTTGATTGAAAGAATTGAGAAGTCTGTGGCAACAATTGTAGATGCTTACAATGAAGATGGAAAACTACTTTTTTGTGGAAACGGTGGCTCAGCAGCTGACGCACAACATTTAGCAGCAGAGTTTTCGGGTCGATTTTATCTAGACCGAGAACCACTTTATGCTGAAGCTTTACACGTCAACTCTTCATATTTAACGGCAGTAGCAAACGATTACGACTACAATGAGATTTATGCAAGGATGACTAAAGCAATGGGACGAAAAGGAGATGTCTTTGTTGGTTTATCAACTTCAGGAAACTCAGCCAATGTGATCAGAGGAATCGAAGAAGCAAAAAAGGCTGGTATGATTGTCATTGGATTCACAGGCGAAAGTGGTGGACAAATGAAAGAACTTTGCGACATCCTTATTAATATCCCATCTACCGACACTCCTAGAATTCAAGAAAGCCATATCACAGTGGGTCACATAATTTGTGAATTAGTCGAAGCTCAAATTTTTCAAAAATGATTTCTGAGGCCATAGTTCTCGCAGGCGGATTCGGAACAAGACTACAATCAGTAGTTCAAGATGTTCCCAAGCCAATGGCAGATGTGAATGGCAAACCATTTCTGTACTACTTGTTGCAATATCTGAGTGAACAAGGAATTAAAAAGGTTGTGCTCTCAGTTGGCTACAAGTACGAACTTATCCAAGACTTTTTTGGTGCGCATTATCTTCAAATGGATATCAAATATGCCGTTGAAGATGAACCTCTAGGAACGGGTGGAGCTATCAAACTAGCGTTAGAGCAAATTGAGAACGACCATTGCTTTGTCTTAAATGGTGACACCTACTTTGATGTTCAACTCACTGATTTAGAAAGATTCGATACTGAATGCGTTTTAGCCTCTAAAGAGATGAATAATTTTGATAGATACGGTTCTTTAGAATTAACTGCAACTGATGTTATCACTAACTTTAACGAAAAGAAATTCTGTGAATCAGCTTGGATAAACGGAGGAGTTTATTGCATCCACAAAAACATATTCTCAGCTATTTCTAAAACCTCATTTTCATTTGAAGAGGAAGTACTGACACCTTTGAGTAGAACTGGTCAATTGATTGCAGTAAAAACTGATGGATATTTCATGGACATTGGAATTCCAGAAGACTATGCTCAATTTCAAAAAGACATTATTAAACCAATAACTGAATTAAATATTGATAAGAGCTGGACTTTGTTTTTGGATAGAGACGGGGTAATCAATGATAGATTGATTGATGATTACGTAAAGCAGCTCAATGAACTTTCAATATTAGAAGGCGTTCCAGAAGCCATTAACCTCTTCAACAGCATATTTAAAAGAATAGTGGTTGTCACTAATCAGCAAGGAATCGGAAAAGGCATGATGGATGAACAAGATCTTGAGATCATTCATGGCTACATGAATAACATATTCGAAGACAAGGATGGCAAGATCGAAAAGTTTTATTTTGCTCCACAATTGGTAAAAGAAGGCTCGAATTATCGCAAACCTGGCACAGGAATGGGTCTTCACGCACAAAAAGATTTCCCTGATATTGAGTTCAATAAGTGCCTAATGATAGGAGATTCAGAGTCAGATATTGAATTTGGTATGAAATTGGGAATGAAAACAATAATGTTGACAACAATTGGTAACGTATCAACAAAAGCGGATTATATTTTTGATAATTTGCATACCGTAGCAAAACAACTAACCAACAATACTTAATCAGATGATTAAAACAGCTTTCATATTACTCGCATTAATCTTTGCCACGCCTATGATTGCACAAGGTGACATCAACAAAACTGATAGTCAAGGACGCAAGCAAGGAGAGTGGAAAAAGAAGTATGACAATGTCAAGGTATTCAAATATACCGGACAATTCAAGGACGATAAACCTTATGGAAAATTCACCTATTTCCGCGAAAACGGAACTTGTGAAGCTATTATTCACTTTTCAAATAACGGAAAATTAGGAAGATCAAAGATGTTTCATACATCAGGATATTTAATGGCTAGAGGTAAATATGTTAACCAAAAGAAAGATTCTATTTGGCTGTATTTTGATGATAGAGGAACAATCAGTTATCAAGAGAATTGGGAGAATGGTCTTCAACATGGGCAAACGGTATACTACTATCAACCAAGAGAAGGAAAATTACCTGTAGCTCGCTATGAATATTATGAAAAGGGAGTGCTGAATGGAGAATTCAAAGAGTATCATGAAAACATGAAACTTAAAATTGAAGGAAACTATAAAGACGGAAACTTACACGGGATGGTGAAGCATTATCATCCAAACGGGAAACTCAAGAAAATTTGTAGATACAAGTATGCTGTCAAACATGGCTTCTGGATCTTTTATAACGAAGAAGGCAAAAAAGTAGGTGACAAATTATTCTGGGAAGGCAAATACCTAAAAGGCGAAGCCAGAAAGAGAAAAGTTGCTGAAATGAAAGCTGCAGACGGAAAGTAGAAACTTACATCTTCACGTAAACCACCTTCTTGGTCTCAAAGAATTCTTCCTTAAAGAAGTCAGAAAGCTCAATAACTTCTTGATATCTCTTAACAGATTTCAACTCATCTTTTAGATCACCACCTTTTAGATAAAGGATTCCATTTGGATAACCGTTTTGACCTTTTTTCTTGAATTTATCTTGCACCCAAGGAATAAACTTCGGCATTTGAGTTACCGCACGACTGACAACAAAATCAAACTTTTGTTTTAACTCCTCTGCCCTCTTTTGACCAGCAAACACATTCTCTAAACCTAAAGATTCTTTTACACCATTCACTACCTTAATTTTCTTACCAATTGAATCAACTAAATAAAAATCAGAATCAGGAAACATAATCGCTAATGGAATACCCGGAAAACCTCCTCCGGTTCCAACATCCAACACATCTGTTCCTGGTTGAAACTGAATCACCTCAGCAATTCCTAAAGAATGTAACACATGCTTTTCATAAAAAGAATCGAAATCCTTTCTTGACACAACATTAATTTGGTCATTCCATTCTTTATAAACATCATACAATGCGGTGAACTTCTGCTTCTGATCTTCAGTAAGATTTGGGAAGTATTTAAAAATGATATCTACAGTAACCATAATGCGAAATTACAACTAAGAATTAGCAATGAACAATTATTCGAGAAGTTTAGTAATGCTTAAATGGTATCCTTTGTGTGCTTCATCATATCAGCTAAGAAAGCTCTAGCTCTAAATAGTTGAGCTTTAACTGTACCTAGTGGTAAGTCCATGTCCTTGGCAATCTCTTCATAAGAAAGCTCCTCAAAATATCGCTTCTCAATTAGATCTCTATACCTTGGTTTCAATTTTTTAACGATCTCTCGCATCATCTCAACCTTTTGCAAATGCATGGTCTCTTCAGCTGGATCTTTAGCTTCACTACTCACATCAATCCCAACAGTAACACCATCATCATTGGTATATGCCGAATCCATAGAAGTAACTTTGATTCTCTTTTTACGGATAAAATCAATGGCATTATTAGAAGCAATTTTAAACAACCAAGTTGAGAAGGCGAAAGAAGGAGAATACTGATGTAAGCGATTAAAGGCTTTACCGAAAGCTTCAATAGTTAAATCTTCGGCGTCATCCTCTGATCTCACCATTTTAAGCATCATGAAATAGATTGACTCTCGATACATCTCCATCAAACCACCATAAGCCATTTGATCTCCGTTAAGAGCTTTTTCAACGAGTCCTAAATCTCGTTTTCCTTTGTCTGATAAGTTACTTCCTTTTTTTACCATTTACCTGGTTCTCTTCGGTCTGTTGAATAATAAATGAATGGGATGATTATAAAATGTATCAACTCAAAAAACGGGAACCAGAGAATCAAATCTTTCTCGTTCAGTTTCTTAAAAATTAATCCGTTTATCCACCAATAAAAGAGGTATCGAACTAATAAAAGAGCCAACACAAATAACTTCCACTCAAAACTAATAAGCAAAATAACTAAAGAAGCAAACATCAAAATCATGCTGGCCGGGAATATTCCTAATAGGAGTTTGTTAATAAGTCGATAGTTCGAAGCTGTTGTAAAATGTCTTTGTTTTTGTTTCACCCATGAACCAAAAGTTTCTTTCGGATGGGAATAAACAAAGCTCTCTTGATCCATTTCTATTCCGACATTTCTTCTTCGGGCAGCATCTTGCATAAACAAGTCATCATCTCCACTTTGAATGTGGTAATGTCTTTTGAATCCATCAACTTTAAAAAAGGTTGATTTCAGATAAGAGAAGTTCCGTCCCACAGCCATATAAGGTTTGGCAGACTTTGCAAAACTCAAATAAGTTGCGGCAATACTTCCTGTATCAAATCGAATCAGCTTATTTAAAAATCCTTTCTTCTTTTCGTAAGGCCCGTACCCAATAACAATCTCTTTTCCTTCAGAGTAATTACTCATCATCTGCTTAATCCACTGATTTGAACTCGGAAAACAATCAGCATCAATCATCAATAACCGCTCATATGAAGCTCCTTTAATCCCTACAGTCAATGGTACTTTCTTCCCGAACTTTCTATGTTTGTTTCGTTCAAGCTCTATGTATTTTAAGTTTGGATATTTCTCTTGAAAAGCCCTAACAATGTGTCTTGAATCATCAACACTTTGATCATTCACTACGATTACTTCAAACTTTGGATAATCTTGATCAAGTACTTTCGGTAGGTTTTTAAATAAATTGTCTTCTTCATTTCTTGAACAGACAATAACCGTTACCGGCTCCATTTTAACTTCTTTGTCTTTCTTTTTATGAAAAAGCAACCTGCAATGAAACACAAATAAATGCAGTAATTGAAGAAAGATTGCAAAGCAAAAAATCAAAAAGACAATGCCAATGGCATCAAATTCTATTTTAGGCAAGAAGTTCATTTAATTCTTTTGCTAAGGTCAGAAGTATTTATAAGCCCTATATTTGCTCTCCTTATTTTTATCAACAAATGGATTTTATTCTAGAAAAAACAGACCCCAATTCTAAAGCTAGAACGGGCACTATTACTACAGATCACGGAGAAATAAAAACTCCAATCTTTATGCCTGTAGGAACTGCTGGAACCGTAAAAGCTGTTCATCAGCATGAATTAGTTGAAGATATTAAGGCACAAATCATCTTAGGAAACACCTATCATTTATACCTGAGACCAGGATTAGAAGTAATTGAAAAAGCTGGTGGATTACATAAATTCAACGGCTGGACAAAGCCAATATTAACTGATAGCGGAGGATACCAAGTTTATTCTTTATCAGGAACCAGAAAAATAACTGAAGAAGGAGTGAACTTTAAGTCACACATTGACGGAAGCTCACATTTCTTTACTCCCGAAAGAGCAGTTGATATTCAAAGAGTAATTGGCGCCGATATCATTATGGCTTTTGACGAATGCACTCCTTACCCATGTGAATATAACTATGCAAAAAACTCAATGGAGATGACGCACAGATGGCTAAAGAGATGTATGGATCAAATGAATGCTACTGAAGGAAAGTACGGCTATTCTCAAACTCTTTTCCCAATTGTTCAAGGGTCAACTTATAAAGATTTAAGAGTCAAAAGTGCTGAAACCATTGCTTCATTTGAGGCTGAAGGAAATGCCATAGGAGGTTTATCAGTTGGAGAACCGGATGATGAACTTTATGAAACAACCGAGCTGGTTTGTGGCATCTTGCCAAAAGACAAACCAAGATATCTAATGGGAGTGGGAACGCCAGTGAACATCCTAGAATGTATCGCTCTTGGTGTTGACATGATGGATTGTGTGCTACCTACCAGAAATGCTCGTCATGGAACACTTTATACCAAAAATGGAATTCTAAATATGAAGAACGCGAAGTGGAAAGATGATTTTTCACCACTTGACCCTGACGGAACCTCTTATGTTGATTCATTTTATTCTAAAGCATACGTGCGACACTTGTTTCATTCAAAAGAGACATTAGCTATGCAAATAGGAAGTATTCATAACCTTGCTTTTTTCTTGTGGTTAGTTGATGAGGCACGCAATCAAATTGAACAAGGAACGTTTACTCCTTGGAAAAACGAAATGGTTGTTAAATTAGCGCAAAGACTGTAAAGAGTGATTTTCACAAAACTCGATCGATATATCATGAAGAAGTTCTTAGGAACTTTTATTTTCATCATGATTCTATTGATGAGTATTTCTGCCGTTTTTGACCTTTCTGAGAAGATTAATGATTTCTTAGCTGGAGGTGCACCTTGGAGTAAAATTGTATTCGTTTATTACTCGAATTTTTTCTTATTCTATGGTTTTCAGTTCATCTACTTAATCAACTTTATTTCGGTTATTTGGTTCACTTCTAAAATGGCCAATGACACTGAAATTGTTCCGATTCTTAGTGCAGGCGTAAGTTTTAACCGAATGCTTAGGCCCTATTTTCTCTCTGCTTTAATTCTTGTCGTTGGCACAATTCTAATGACAAACTACATCTTACCAGGTTCAAACAAAAGCAGGATTGAATTTGAAGCCAGCTACTACAAATCAATGAAGAGTAGCTCTAATTTAAGAGCAAACATTTCAGAAGATGAAGTGCTTTACTTCAGAAACTATAATGCTATTACCGGAGAGATAATAAACTTTGATTACCAAAAATGGGATGGTGACTCTCTTGAATACACTTTAAATTCTCCAAGAGCAGTAGGCGACAGTAGTTCAACCGATTGGCATTTTGATCATTTTGAGTTGAGAAGGTTTGGCGACTTTCATGATGACTTATCATTCTCGTACAATATAGATACCTCACTCAGTTTTAGTGTTGGGGACCTTGTTTATAACAACAATGTTATAGACGCCATGAACAATAGTGAACTCAATGCATTCATAGAGAAAGAAAAACTAAAGGGTTCAGATAGAGTTCCATATTACGAAATTGAAAAGTATAAGCGTTGGGCTTCACCTTTTGCCATATTCATTTTAACCCTCATTGGTGTATCCGTCTCAAGCAAGAAGGCAAGAGGAGGACTAGGAGTGAACATTGCCATAGGTCTCGCAATTGCCGTGCTCTATATTTTTGCAATGCAAATGACATCTGTAGCCGCAATAAAGGTAGGCTTCACTCCTATCTTGGCTGTTTGGTTACCGAATATTATCTTTAGCATAATTGCCGTATTCTTGTACATACGCGCCCCTAAATAAACTGAAAATGATCAATAAGAATGTTCCTTTAGAAATGGTGAACGCCATGAATAAGAATACAATTCTTGAAGTTTTAGATATTAAAACAACTGAATTGGGAGACGACTATATTGTAGCAACTATGCCTGTAGACCAGAGAACTCATCAACCTATGGGACTATTACACGGCGGAGCTTCGGCGGTACTAATAGAGTCTCTCGGCTCAATCGGCTCTTCTTTGATAGTAGATGTGAAGAAAGAAAACATTGTTGGTTTAGAGATTAATGCCAACCACTTAAGAGGTGTGAAATCAGGCTTGGTGACAGGAAAAGCACAAATCATCCACTGCGGCAGAAGAACACACGTTTGGCAAGTAAATGTAACCGACGAAGAAAACAAACTGGTCTGCACGGGTAGACTAACAGTTATGATTACTCAAAAATAAGCTGACATTAAAAGCTACTTTGCATATCGTCTTCCCGGTCAAACTGAAGTTAATTACTATTCAGCTGAGCTAAAGACGGTTCAAAACCAAAGTGAAGTCAGAGCCAACACTATAGCGCTTTGTAATTTCTCTGCAAGCAAAATTTATCTTCTTCAAAACCTAGAAAATTGTTCGGCTGAGGAAATGCAAATTCACTATTCTGAACTTAAGAACGAGCACACTTCTATAACAACATACGAACAAGCTTTTAACGCCCTTAGTAAATCTCTCAAAGATGGAAATCTTAACAAAGTGGTGCTATCTAAGATTAAGCAAGTAGCTTCTGAAAGAAGTCCTCTCACCATTTTCGAAGAACTCAACAAGGCCTACGACTCAACATTCAACTACATTCTTTCATCTCCCGAAGTAGGTTGCTGGATTGGAGCGACACCCGAATTACTACTTGAATCAGAGCTTTTGAAAGTGAAGACCGTTAGCTTGGCCGGAACCGTTCTGCAGTCAGAAAGTTGGACAGACAAAGAAAGAGAAGAACAATTGTTTGTGACCGATTATATTGTAAATATTCTGGATGAGAATGGATATGTAAACAGGCAAATTGATGGCCCATTTGATATTAAAAATGGAATTGTAAAGCATTTGAAAACAAACATTTCAGCTGATTGCACAAATCGCACATCTTTTAATAGCACCCTTAGTGATTTACACCCTACCCCGGCCACTTGCGGCATCCCTACAAATGAAGCTCGAGACCTAATAACTGAAACTGAAAATCACGACAGACAATTGTACACAGGATACATCTTGCTGAATTTCAAAAACCCAATTGCATTTGTCAATCTTAGATGCATGGAAATTGCTAAGGATAAAGCCCATCTTTATTTAGGAGGAGGTTTAACAGCAAAATCGGATTATCAAAAAGAATGGGAAGAGACTGAACGCAAAGCTCAAACTCTAGAGAGGTTTCTTAAATAAACTCAAAGTCTACCCTCCTATTCAAAGACTTGCCGGCACTCGTAGCATTTGAAGTTGCAGGATCTTTTTCACCCCTGAATTCAATGATCACCCGATCTTCTTTCAATCCTTGCGATACTATATATGCTTTTACTCTGTCAGCTCTTCTTTGCGAAAGCCCCACATTATACTCATCAGTTCCGTTTGAATCGGTATGTCCAATAATTTTAATTCGAAGATCAGAATGTGATTTCACAATCTTGACCATCTGATTTAGATACGGTTCAAAATCTACCTTTAAATCATCCATGTCATGATCAAAATAAACGGGTACAAATTGAAAGTTCCGCATTTCGGCATCTCTTACATAATACGCTTTCCAACCTCTTTTTAAATCGCCAACTAGATTATCAAACCACGAATGATAAAGACTTGCAGAATCGGTTTTACTCAATTGATATTGAGATCTAAACAAAATGATTCTACCAGCCTGTCGTTTACAATCAGTAGATTTCCATTCACCTTCTAAGTATCCTGTTTCTTTGTTATAGATTAAATCACCCTCGTTTAAACACCAAATCTGCTGACTGGTTTCCTTCTTTTTCCGAATGTTAGTTTCTTTAAAATGGATAGACGAATCTGAGAGAACACTACCTTGAACTCGTTTGTATGCGAAATACTCTTTATATGGTTTTTCAACTCTACTCTCTGCCTCAACCGTCTTGTTAGCCACATCAATTTTGAGATCTATCCAAAACGCTTCCCCCTCTTTTACCTTCTCACCTTGATTGTAGATAATTCCTTGCCATACTCCTTCTAAACTGTGCCTTTGAGCACTGCCTGTGAAAGCAAATGAAAGGAATAATATGAATGATAAAATGCGCATCAACTTATTTAAAGCAAGGATTATACCTTTTTATACGTGATTACGCTAATTTGTTACTCTTTTTGAGCAGTTTTTCGCTTTTGTCGCTTACCTCCTACTTGATAAGTAATTCCGAATGAATTGGATATTCCTGCAGCTGAGTAAAATGAGATTCCGTAGTTAAAGACAAAATTTGTGGTTTTCAACCCCAGTCCAAATGAAATTCCTGATGCACCTTTTCTATTTTCAACTCCTAATCCATTCCTTCTACCAAAGTTGAATCCTGCCCTAATAAAGAAGTTTTCATTTGGCAATATTTCAACACCAAAATTGGTGTGATACGCTAACTTGGTAGCAAAACTTGCTCTGGGAACTGCAATTGTATCTCCGGTTAACTGATCAACTGTCGGTTCTAAAGTAGGGTCATTGTAAGTCAAATCCCAATTTGTTAAATCAGTTCCCATCAAACTTAATCTGAATGGAGCGTGGTGAAATTTGTAAGAAATTCCAGCAAGAACTTCAATAGGCAATGGCTCGTGATTGCTTTTCGTAAATCCTTTAATTTGATACCCGATATTTCTTGCTACCAAAGAAGCAGTAATATTTGATTTCTCATCATAAAAAATGGTCGCCATATCAACTCCAACACCAAAAGAAGTATACGTTTCGTAGTGTGAAAAGAGCATATTGAAGTTAGCCCCAATCGAAAAATATTTATTGAGTTCATGAGAATACCCTGCTCCTAAAGCATAATCACCAGCAGTAAAACTGCCTTGTTCGGTTCCGGTCTCATCTGTTCTTGTGAATTTACCGTAATTGACATATCTCAAATGCCCAACAAAAGTTCCCACCTTTTCAAAGTTTTTAGCATATGCCAGTTGTCCATAATTGATGCCTGATGGATATACAAAATGGTTAAGAGAAATCTTATTATCCATTGATGATGTGATTGTCGCCGGATTAGCAACTGACAAATCAATATCCCCATCTTTCAAGGCAATAAAGTCTCCTCCCAAGGCCATTGAACGTGAATTGAAATCAAGATCTAAAAATTGAAAGGTGTGTAATCCTCCTTGTTGACCAAACGAAATTGTGGTCAAAACAATAGAAAAAGTAAGAAGGATGTTTTTCATATCTTCTAATAACGAGATAAATCTAAATTTATTTAATCACTTCTCAAAAAGATTATCCGAAATGATTTGGTCAGGCTTTGCTCTTGGTCCGATCTCAATTGCTTCCATGTTTTTAACGTCTTTACCATCTACTTCAAATCGCAATAATGTTTTGGTTTTGTGAAAGCCTTTATAACCACACGCACCCGGGTTCAACCATAATGCTTGAATCTTTTTATCAAACTGAACTAGTAAAATATGTGAGTGTCCACACACAAAAATATTTGGCGTTTTCTTTTCAAATTCAGGCAAAGAATCTTTGGTGTATTTATAGGGCTTACCACCAATGTGTGTCATCAAGACCTCCATCTCTTCGCACATAAATCGCTGATACTTCGGCCAAGCAGCTCTTACTTCGTGACCATCAATGTTCCCATAAACACCTTTTACTGGTTTGAAAGCTTCTAATTTCTCAATGACATCAATTTCTCCTACATCTCCAGCATGCCAAATCTCATCTACATCTTTGAAATAATCAAAGACCTTAGGATCAACATAGCCATGCGTATCAGACATCAAGCCAATTTTCTTCATTTACAAATATTAATTAGGATGGTTTTCTATCTTTGCCCTTATGGGTCGGGTATTCATCAAATTAGCTTACAAAGGAACGAATTTTTTCGGTTGGCAAATCCAACCAAATGAACCTACCGTACAAGCTGAAATAGAAAGAGTGCTCTCTCAATTAAACGCTAACAGTGAAGTGAAGATTACAGGTTGCGGCCGCACGGACACTGGCGTTCATGCATCTGAGTATTATGCTCATGTCAACATTCCTTTTGAAGTTTCAAATGAAAAATTGAAGTTTAAACTGAATAGCATGCTTTCAAAAGATGTAGTTGTTCATGACATTATTGATGTGGCTGATAATGCACACGCTCGCTTTGATGCTGACAAGAGAACTTATCATTATTTCATTCATCAAGCAAAAGACCCATTTATTCAAAATGTATCTTGGGAAAGACATGGAGACTTAGACGTAAACAAGATGAATGAAGCTTGTTTAGTACTCTTGAAACATGAAGACTTTGAATGTTTTAGCAAAGTAAAAACAGAAGTAAACAACTTCAATTGCAATGTCACAAATGCTGGCTGGGTGAAGTCAGATAAGGGATTCATATTTACAATTACGGCAAATAGGTTTTTAAGAAATATGGTTCGCGCCATTGTCGGCACCATGATTGAAATCGGTGAAGGGAAACTGTCACTTGAAGACTTTCAAAAGATACTTGAATCAAATAGCCGCTCTGAAGCGGGTCAAAGTGTCCCAGCAAGAGGGTTATTCTTAGCCAAAATTGAGTACCCATATCTCAAAGATTTGATCTTAGACAAATAGAAAATATACTAAACTAAGGCCGCCAATAGTGGCCATTTTTAATATTTCACTTATTTTTGTAGTATGATATTACCTGTAGTCGCATACGGATCCCCGATTTTGAAAAAAGAGGGTGAAGAAATTGACGAAAAATATAAGGACCTAGACAAGCTCATTGAAAACATGTTTGAAACCATGTATGATGCTAATGGTGTAGGTTTGGCTGCCCCACAAATTGACAAATCAATTAGACTTTTTATTATTGATGCTTCGCCCTTTGCCGAAGTTGAAGAAGGAGAAGAGCCTGACCCAATGGCAGCTGGACTTGAAAACTTTAAAAAAGTATTTATCAATCCGATAATTGAAGAGGAAGAAGGAGAAGAATGGGCTTTTGCTGAAGGATGTTTAAGTATCCCAACAATAAGAGAAGATGTTTTCAGAAAACCTAACATCAAAATCTCATACTTTGATGAGAATTGGGAATTTCATGAAGAAGAGTATGATGGATACGCAGCCAGAATCATTCAACATGAATATGACCATGTAGATGGTATCTTATTCACAGACCATCTAAGTCCGTTGAAAAAGAGATTACTCAAAAAGAAACTAACTAACATTTCAAAGGGAGATGTTGAAGTTAAATACAGAATGAAATTCCCTGCAAAAAAGAAAGGAAAACGATAATGAAAAGATTAAGCTTATTAGGATTTGTAGCACTATTGTTTTTGGTTTCATGCTCTGGTGAAGATGATACTGTTTATGACGAACAAGAAGACGGTATTCAAAAAGAGTTGACTTACGAAGAATCACTGGCTGCCGCGCAAGATGTTGAAGCAAGAATTGGAGAATCACAAGCTCCTGATGAAGAACTACTCAAAGAAGCAATTACTAAGTTCCAAGATTTTGCAAATTCATTTCCTGATGACCCTGCAGCTCCTGATTACCTGTTGAAAGCATCAGACTTTTCATTGGCGGTTAAATTGCCAGAGAAAAGCGTAAACATTCTTAATCAAATCATCACAGATTACCCTGATTACAATAGAATGGAATCTGTAATGTATGTCAAAGCCTCTCACTTAGATCTTGACTTAAGAGATACTACTGCTGCGAAAGCTGCCTACCAAGATTTCATTGACGCCTTCCCTGAATCAGAAATGAGGGAAGATGCAGAAAATAGAATTGAAAATATCTCGTTAAGTATTGAAGAATTGGCTGAAAAGTTCATGAATGAGCTAGAAGTACAATAAACTCAATGCAAATATTTCTCACGTACGACTACGAATTGTTTTTTGGTAAACCTACCGGAACAGCAGAGAAATGTATCATCCAACCAACTAATCAATTAAGAGAAATTTCCCAAAGAACAGGAGTCAAAATGGTGTTCTTTATTGACACTGGCTATCTCAAAAAATTGATTGAATACAAAGATCAATATCCTAAAGTTCAAGAAGAACATAGGGCCGTTTTTGATCAAATTAAAACTTTAGTCAAAGAAGGTCACGACTGTCAACTGCATATTCACCCACATTGGGAAGATTGCAATCACAATGGTGAAGAATGGATCATGAAGACCGACAGATACAAATTGGATGACTTCTCTGATGAAGACATTATTCGAATTGTAAAAGAATACAAATCTATTCTTGAAAACACTACTGGCGAGAAAGTAAGTTCGTACAGAGCAGGCGGTTGGTGCCTTCAGCCCTTTGATAGAGTTCAGAAAGTTTTTGAAGAAGTAGGTATAACCATAGACTCAACTGTTTTCCCTGATGGTAAATTTACTGCAGGAAACTATTACTACGACTTCACAAATAGTCCAACAAAATCAAAATGGAAGTTCTCATCAGACCTCATTAAAGAAGATCAAAAAGGCAGCTTTTGGGAATTCCCAATTTCAAATTTCAATTACAGCCCTATCTTCTTTTGGAGACTTTTTATCTTAGGAAGATTAAAACCTTCTCAACACAAACCTATTGGAGATGGCTACCCAATGTCTTCTCCTGGATTAAGAAAAAAGATGCTCACCAAGGGAATGAACCTGAGCGCTTCGGCTGATGGATATTTCGTGACAAAATTGAATACAGTTCTTAAGTCAAATGAGAAAAAAGGCTTCGAAGAAATGGTAGTTATTGGCCACCCAAAAGCAAACACACTATTTGCATTAAAGCAATTAGAGAAATTTATAAATGTAAATAAAGCCACCCACCAATTCAAAACATTCGCCGATCTCAATCTATAATGAAGTTTATTGAACGAGAACATATCAACCTTGAAATTTGGGACGCTAAAATAGCCGAGAGCAATATTGAAAACATATTCTGTTACAGCTGGTATCTTGATGCCTGTGCTAAAAACTGGGGAGCAGTGATCACAGATGATTATAATACAATTGTTCCTATCGTTTACAATAATAAACTAGGCGTTAAACAAATGTACCAAGCTCAATTCACAAGAGAAATTGACATTTTCGGTGATGAGTTTAACTGGAAAGAGGTGCTGGAGTTTTTATCTAAAGACTTCAAAGCAATTCAGTTCAGAAATTCTGCAGACAATATCTTGCAAGAAAACGAAGAACGCAAAAACCAGTGGCTCAGTTTAGCAGGCGAATTCAAATTTAGTACCAACGCTAAACGACTCATCAAAAAAGCAGATAAGCAGTTTGAATATAGATCTGAAAAAGACCCTAAGCAACTGCTAGCCTTGTTTAGGTCGACAGCCTTTCAAAAAATAGACAGCATTAATGAAAATGATCTTGAAAGACTGAAGAAGTTGATGGAATCTTCAATTGCTATGAAACAAGGCGACTTAATTTGTGTGTACGAAAATGAAGAATTTGTTGGAGCTGGTTTTTTTCTTTTAGACAAAAAAAGGGTGACCTACCTAAAAAGTGCATCTACTGAAAAGGCAAAAAAAGAAGGTGCTATGTATGGCTTAATAAATCATGCCATCACTAAATTTAAGGGAGACTTCAACATACTCGATTTCGGAGGGTCGGATATTGAAAGTGTTGCGAATTTCTACAAAAAATTTGGCTCGTCTGACAGAAGCTACTATAATTACACCATCAATAATTTACCACTTTGGTTCAAGACATTGAAAAGAATAAAGGGATGAAGACTATACTAATAATGGGTGCCTCAGGCGGATTAGGAACAGAACTTACTAAATACTTTAGTGCTAAGGAATATAACTTGGCTCTGCATTATTATGAAAATGAACCTAAAGCTTTACCGCAAAATGCCGTGGCTTTTCAAGCAGATATTCGAAAAGAAGATGACATCAAAGAGCTAATTGCTGATGTTGCAAAAACGTTCGGAACAATTGATATCATCCTAAATAATGCTGGAATTTCGAAAAGCGAAATCAGCTGGAAAGCCGAAAAAGATAGCTGGGAAGATACAATGGCTATCAATTTAACTGGCCCATTTTTGGTGACAAAGCACGCACTGCCCTATATGCGCGAACAAAAGTTTGGCCGAATCATTTTCATGTCTTCAATTGTTGCTCAAACAGGATTTGTTGGTGCTTCTGCCTATGCCGCTTCAAAAGCAGGCTTAATCGGCCTCACCAAATCATTATCAAAAGAATTAGCCAATAAAAACATAACAGTTAACTCTATTGCTTTAGGTTACTTTAATGCCGGTATGATCAATGACGTACCTGACGAAATGCAAGCCATGTTAATCTCTAATATCCCCGTGAATAAACTAGGAGACCCCGAGCAATTGGCTGAATTAATGAATTATCTGATCTCTGATAAAGCGGCCTACCTAACTGGCCAAACATTGAATTTAAATGGCGGATTGTATTCTTGATCATGAACATTTTAGTCCTTCCATTAATCTCATCTTTAGTCTTGCTTTTTCTTTATAGATCAAGCATGAGCAAAATCCACCCTTTAACAATCGTCATATCTATTATCGGTTTGGGAGGATCTCTGGCTTGGGCATTCATTTATAGTGGATGGGACGATACTCTTTTGGTGTCAGGAGTAATTTTCACTGCCGGATTTTTTATTTCTCTTGGATTCAATCCGAACAAGGCTTTCAAGAAAGTTGGAATTGCAAATCTGATAAACAGAACCACTTTCCTTCTCACTTCAATTATTTGCTATTCCTCGGTGTTTGCTGCTGATATTCCTGGATTCCGTTATTTCGCAGATGAAATAATGACAGCCGTAATCTTAATAACCTTAGCCATTGTAAGTTTATTAATTTGGCGAAAGCTTAAAAATAAATAAGCCGTAACTTCGTCTTTCAATTCATAATTACGAAACCTTGATTCACGAAATAGGCAAATCCAACTCAGTACTCAATCATTTCATCAATGAAATAAGAAATGTTAATGTACAAAATGATGCCATGCGTTTTAGAAAAAACATGGAGCGCATCAGTGAGATCCTAGCTTATGAGATGAGCAAGAATTTGGATTATAAACCTACTTCAATCACCACACCCTTGGGTGTGTCTGAATCGGTTGAATGCAATAACGATTTGGTAATTGCTTCAATACTAAGAGCTGGATTATCAATGCATGAAGGTGTTCTCAACTATTTTGATAAAGCACAAAATGCCTTCATCTCAGCATACCGAGAAGAATCAGATCATGATTCTGAAGTTAAGGTGATTGTTGAATACTTGGCTTCACCTTCAATTGAAGGAAAGACATTAGTATTGGTAGATCCAATGCTCGCAACTGGTACATCAATGATACTCACTTTAGAAGCTTTAAAAGCTAAAGGAAATTATTCAAAGCTTCATATTATATCTGCAATTGCAAGTCAAGCTGCTGTAGATAGATTAATGGTTGAATTACCTGCAGGGACCGAAATGTGGATTGCAGCCATTGACCCTGAACTTAATGACAAATCATATATAATTCCAGGCTTGGGAGATGCCGGAGATTTAGCATACGGAGAAAAATCATGATTTTAAATTGGGGACTCATAAGCTTGGGATTCGGAATGGGAACATTTAAGTTCCTCTTCTCACATTGGTTGGCATATGCTGCAGCTGAGCCAACATTTATAGATCTTGCTCAGATCTTCATTGCCACAACTGTGGGAGCCTGGTTCTCTATGTCAATCTTTTATTGGTCAAGCGGAATACTAATGAGAAGAGCCGCTAGAAAACGAGCTGAGAAACTAAAATGGGCAGCCGAACAAGGTATTGAGGTTAAAAAGAAAAAGACATTCACGAGAATGAACAAGAGCATTGTTTGGATAAAAATGAAGATTGGCATCTGGGGAGTAACCCTAATCGCCCCACTCTTTCTTTCAATTCCGATAGGTTCAATTGTTTGCGCCAAATTTTTCGGAGACCAGAAAAAAACATTTCCTTTAATGCTCATGAACACTGCTATATACAGCACATTAATGTGTTTGTGGATTTACGCTACACAATGAAACATGTAAAGCACATATTCTTTGATTTAGATCATACCATCTGGGATTTTGAAAAAAACTCAAATGAAACCTTGGGTGAACTTTTTGAAGAATTTGAGTTGGCTCTGCATATTGATAATAAAGAACGGTTTCTAGCAACTTACCAAACTGTGAACGGACAGTATTGGAAGAAGTATCGTGACGGAAAAATTGACAAGCAAACAGTTCGTTTCGGAAGATTTGCTGATACCCTTGAAAGGTTCAGAGTCCCTGATGCTGCTAATTTGGGTCAACAAATTGGAGACAAATATGTTGAAAGAGGACCACATAAAAAGCATCTTTTCCCAAACACGCACGAAACCTTATCATATCTGCAAGCTAAGTTTCCTTTGCATGTCATCACTAATGGTTTCAAAGAGGTACAATCTATTAAAATGGGTGGTTCAAATCTCGATCAATATTTTGACATCATCCTTTGTTCTGAAGATGTTGGGGTAAATAAACCTCACCGAAGAGTGTTTGAACGTGCTCTAGATTTGGCTGGCTGCTCAGCTGAAAACGCCCTTATGATCGGTGACAATTTCGAAGCAGATATCATGGGAGCTCAGAAGGTCGGAATCAGCACAATTTTGTTTGACCCGAAGCGTGAACACAACACCTCAAAATCTCATATCATACACGACCTAAAAGATTTACAAGAACTCTTATAGGTATTACCTTATTTAGAATCATTCTAAACTAATCATTTAGCCCTCTGAGAGGACGAATTTTGGACTTAGATAATTAAATTTGGCACTTAATCTAAATTCCAAAATCGATATGTCAAGGACTATCAAGTTAAGGAAAGGCTTAGATATCAAGCTGATAGGAGAAGCCGACAAAGTTAAGTCGAATGCTGAGCGTTCTTCTGTCTTTGCCGTTAAGCCGCCTGATTTTCATGGACTCGTTCCAAAAATGGCCGTAAAGGTTGGTGACAAGGTTCAAGCCGGATCTGTCATTTTCGCAAATAAATATAAAGAAGACGTAAAGTTTGCTTCACCAGTCTCTGGTGAGATAGCTGAAATTGTTCGTGGTGAAAAACGAAGAATCTTAGCTGTTACAATCAAAGCAGATGCTGAAAATTCTTATGCTGACTTAGGGGGTATTGATACTGCCGGAGCTTCAGCCGCAGATATTAAAGCAAAAATGCTGGCTTCAGGTCTTTGGCCGTTTATTAAGATGCGTCCAATTGATATTGTTGCAAATCCGGATGACGAACCAAAAGCGATTTTTATTTCTGCTTTTGACTCTGCTCCACTTGCACCAGATTACGACTTTGTTTTACATGGTGAAAACGAAGCTTTTCAGGCTGGACTAAATGCTTTAGCTACTTTAACTAAAGGACAAGTTCATTTAACAATGAGAGGAACATCAAACCCTGATGCTGTCTTTACTGGCGCTAAAGGTGTTCAACAAAATAAAATTTCTGGTAAGCATCCTGTAGGAAATGTCGGAACTCAAATTCATCACATTGACCCAGTTAATAAAGGTGAAGTAGTTTGGACAGTGAACGCACAAGATGTTGCCATCATTGGTAGAGTACTTACTTCAGGTAAGTTTGATACTTCTAAAGTAATCGCGGTTACTGGTTCTGAAGTAAAATCACCAAAATACATTAAAACACAAATCGGAACTTCAATGGCAGATGTCTTAACAGACAATGTGAAAGAAGGGAACGTAAGACATATCTCAGGAAATGTTTTATCTGGAGAAAAAGTTGAATTAGACGGTTTCTTAGGATATTATGATTCACACGTTACAGTGATTCCTGAAGGTGACGAGCCGAAGTTTATGTTAACTAAAGGATGGATGGGCCCTGGAATTGGCAAATTCTCAATCAACAGATCATATTTCAACTGGTTAATGCCAAATAAAAAATATGCTTTAGATACTAACCTAAATGGTGAGGTAAGAAACTTTGTGGTGACAGGTGAAATGGAAAAAGTATTTCCTTTTGACATCTACCCAATGCACTTAACAAAGGCAGTAATGTATAACGATATTGATTTAATGGAAAACCTTGGAATATATGAGGTTGCTCCTGAAGATTTCGCTTTATGCGAGTTCGTTTGTACATCAAAAGTTAATATCCAAGAAACAATTCGTGAAGGACTTGATGTCATTTACGAAGAGTGTATGTAATAATATTCGTTAAACTTAAATTGAAATAAATTGAAGTCAATTGAGAAATTAATGCGTAAGATGGAGCCACAGCATGATAGCAAGTGGGCCAAATTCCATCCAGTATGGGACGGTTTTTACACCTTCCTATTTACGCCAGGAGAAACTACTAAGCGTGGTTCTCATATTCGTGATGGAATAGATTTGAAACGTACCATGTTCATGGTGGTGACAGCTCTTATTCCTTGTTTACTATTCGGAATCTATAACACAGGTCACTGGCACATGGTGCCAACTGGTGAGGCTGGAGCATACATGGATCACTTTGGAGACAAATTGATTTATGGATTAATCCAAGTGATGCCAATTGTGATTGTATCATATGCAGTCGGGCTTGGTGTTGAGTTTATATTCTGTATCAAAAACAAACATGCCATTCAAGAAGGATTCTTGGTTTCAGGGATGTTAATTCCTTTAATCATTCCTGCTGATACTCCATTATGGATGGTAGCTTTCGCAACTATTTTCGCAGTTGTACTTGGTAAAGAGGTTTTTGGTGGAACAGGAATGAACATTGTAAACATTGCTTTAACTGCAAGAGCTTTCTTATTCTTTGGATATCCAACAATGATGTCTGGAGATAAAGTATGGATGTCAGGATTAAGTGACACTCCAAAAGATCAATTAACTGACGGATTCTCAGGAGCAACACCTCTTGGTGAACTCGCCTCCTTTGTTGGCCCTAAAGCCGATTGGGCACTGCAAAGCGGAGAAGCCTTCGCAGCCAAATGGCCAATCATGGATTCTTTCTGGGGATTCATTCCAGGTTCAGTTGGTGAAACTTCAGTAGCAGCCATTTTAATAGGAGCAGCATTACTATTGTATACAGGAATCGCATCATGGAGAATCATGTTGTCTTTCGTAGCTGGTGGATTTGTTGTTGGATTGTTAGCGAACTTAGGTTTCGATAATCCTTACTATCAAATGGAAGCAGTGAATCACTTAGTAATTGGAGGATTCGCATTTGGTGCGGTATTCATGATTACTGATCCCGTCACCGCGGCCCAAACCAATACCGGTAAATTCATTTATGGATTCCTCGGTGGTGGATTAGCGATTTGTGTAAGAGTATACAATGGAGCCTATCCTGAAGGAGTAATGATGGCAATTCTATTTATGAATGTGATGGCACCTATGATTGACCACTACGTAGTTGGTGCCAACATCAAGAGAAGAAATAAAAGACTAAAACCTAAAGCTGCGTAATTATGGCAATTAACAAAGACAGTAACGGATACACGTTTATATTTGCTATCGCCCTTGTTGTGGTAGTAGGAGCTGGATTAGCAGCTATATCTATTGGTTTAAAACCATTCCAAGATAAAAACGTTGAGATCAAAAAGAAGATGGACATTTTATCTGCCATCAACGCTAAAGAAATCAATGGTAGCGATACTCTTGATATCTCTCGTAAAAATGCAGAGAAGCTATACGAAAAGCACATCTTAGTTGATGAGTGTGTAGTCATCGGATCTGACGGAAAAGAAAGAGACCTTGAAGCTTTTGATGTAGACATCAAGAAACAATACAGAGATAAGAACCTCTCATGGTGTGATAGAGATTATCCTCTATATGTTGCTGAAGTTGATGGTGCGAAAAAATATATCATTCCAGTTGTTGGTTCGGGATTATGGGGACCAATTTGGGGATATATCGCAGTTGATGACGATAAAGAAACAATCTACGGAGCAACTTTCGATCACAAAACAGAAACACCTGGTTTAGGTGCTGAGATTAAGCAAGAATTCTACTACACGCAATATGTGGGTGAGAAAATCTCTGGCGGAATCAAATCTGTGAAAGATGGAACAGGAAAAGAAGTTGGAAACGGAAAAGTAGATGGAATCACCGGAGGAACAATTACTTCTAAAGGTGTTGAAGAGATGGTTAATAGAACCCTAGAGGTTTACGTTAAATATTTTAAAGGTTAAGGTATGAGCGAAAAAGTAAAAGCGCCAAAAGAGCCTTTGTTCTCTAAGAAGAACAAGAGGTTGGTAGTAGAGCCGCTTGATGATAACAATCCAGTAACTATTCAGGTACTTGGTATTTGTTCAGCATTAGCGATTACAGTATCTATCGAGCAAGCATTAGTAATGACAGGTTCAGTACTATTTGTACTGGGAGCAGGTAACATGATTATCTCAATGTTGAGAAACCTAATTCCTTCAAGAATTAGAATTATCGTTCAGCTAGTTGTTGTTGCATCATTAGTAATTATCGTAAACGAAGTACTGAAAGCATTTATGCCTGATGTTGCAGAGAAACTCTCTGTATTCGTTGGTCTGATTATTACTAACTGTATCATTATGGGACGTTTCGAGGCATTCGCAATGGCGAACAAACCTTGGCCTTCTCTATTAGATGCTATTGGTAACACAGTTGGATATGGTGTAATCTTAGTATTAGTTTCTGTATTCAGAGAAATCTTCGGTTCAGGTAAATTCTTCGGAATTACACTGTTTGGAGATAGAATTGAAGGAACAGGAGCTTACTCTGTTGGTTACATGGATAACAACTTTATCATTCTTGCACCTTTCGCATTATTCGCGGTTGGAATCATCATCTGGATCCAAAGAGCAAGAAACACAAAATTAATTGAAGAACATTAAGAAATAAAACATGGTAGATCACATTAATATATTTCTAAAAGCAGTCTTTTCTGAGAACATGATTTTCGCCTATTTCTTAGGTATGTGTTCTTATTTGGCTGTATCTAAAACTGTAAAAACAGCAGTTGGTTTAGGTGCTGCGGTAATCTTCGTATTAGGAGTTACCGTACCGGTTAACTGGTTACTTGAAAACTACGTTCTTAAAGAAGGAGCATTAACATGGATTGATCCATCTTATGCTGATATGGATTTAAGTTTCCTTTCATTCATCATGTTCATTGCGGTAATTGCCTCAATTGTACAGTTGGTTGAAATGCTAGTTGAGAAATTCGCTCCAGCACTATATGGTGCGTTGGGAATCTTCTTACCACTTATCGCAGTAAACTGTTCTATTCTTGGTGGTGCATTATTCATGCAAGAAAGACAATACTCTACAATTGGTGAAGCAACTAACTTCGGTATCTCTTCAGGTATTGGTTGGTTCTTAGCTATTGTTGCAATTGCAGCTATTAGAGAAAAAATCAAGTATTCACATGTTCCTGCTCCAATGAGAGGATTAGGAATCACTTTCGTAACAACAGGTTTAATGGGAATCGCTTTCATGAGCTTCTCAGGATTAAACTATGCTGAAGCTGAAAAAGAATCATGTGGAGATGAGCCTGCGACAACTAGTGAGACAGGTGCGGTTGAAGTTGAGTCAGAAAGTGATGAGACAACAATGGTTATCGATATTAACTCAGAAGAAAATTAATACTTAGAAATGGGACCAGTAATATTAATCACAATAATAGTTTTCACAATAGTTATTCTATTGTTAGTAAGCTTATTATTATTTGTAAAGGCAAAAATTTCTCCGGCAGGAAAAATTAAGATCACAATTAATGGAGAGCACGAGCTTGAAGTTGACGGTGGTGGAACCTTATTAAGTACTCTAGGATCAAACGGAATCTTTTTACCTTCTGCCTGTGGTGGAGGTGGAACTTGTGTTCAGTGTCTTTGCCACGTTGATAAAGGAGGTGGAAACATCCTTCCAACAGAGGTACCTCACTTCTCTAGAAAAGAGATTGCTGATAACATCAGATTAGGTTGCCAGGTGAAGGTGAAAGAAGACATGGAAATCCGTGTTGAAGAAGAAGTAATGGGGATTAAAGAGTGGGAAGCAAAAGTTGTTTCTAACTATAACGTAGCAACTTATATTAAAGAGTTTATCGTTGAGATTCCTGAGGATATGGATTACAAGGCGGGTGGATACATCCAAATTAAGATCCCACCATGTGAAGTGAAATTCTCTGATATGGATGTTAAAGCACATCCTTTAGATCACCCGGGTGAACCAGATAAGTTTGAAAAAGATTGGGCTGAAGGGCCGTATGCAATGCGTCACTTAGTTATGAAAAATGACGAAGATACAGTACGTGCATATTCAATGGCTTCTTACCCTGCTGAGGGAAGAAAGATTATGTTGAATGTAAGGGTTGCTGCTCCTCCTTTTGATAGAAAGACAGGAACTTGGATGAAAGTAAATCCAGGAATTGCTTCTTCATACATCTTTAACCTTAAAGATGGTGATCCGGCTATTATTTCAGGACCATATGGAGAATTCTTCATCAATGAGTCAGATGCTGAAATGTTATACGTTGGTGGTGGTGCTGGTATGGCTCCAATGAGATCTCACCTTTATGAGTTATTCAAAACCATGAAAACTGACCGTAAGGTGACTTACTGGTATGGTGGACGTTCAAGAGCTGAGTTATTCTACATTCACTACTTCAGAGAGCTAGAAGAGAAGTTTCCGAACTTCAAATTCTACATGGTACTGTCTGACGCACTTGAATCAGATAACTGGGTTGAGAAAAAAGATATCAATGATGAGGCTGGAGACGGTTTCGTAGGATTTGTACACCAAGCAGTAATTGATCAATATTTAACTAAGCACGAAGCTCCTGAAGATATTGAATTCTATTTCTGTGGACCACCAATGATGAATGTTGCCGTGCAAAACATGTGTGACGATTGGGGTGTACCACCTGAGAATGTAAGATTTGATGATTTCGGTGGATAAACCGATCTTCATTTTAAGATATAACCCTGACAAGCATTGCTTCGTCAGGGTTTTTTTGTTCCTTGAATTTATTCGTGGTTCTGGCCTACTCGCTTCGGACGTAATAAATTGCTAGCTTTACTCAAACGTTAGCATTAATTCTCGGAACGACTATTGACGTAGTTTTAAATATGACTAAAATTGTATTCACTTTATTTCTAGCGATTCATTTCTTTTCGACTTCTATAGGACAGGAAGAGAATGGATTAAGATATGAGCTGTCAGAATGTGAGGAAGAAAACATTCTCGTTAAGAAGCCCGAATTAGTCAGTTCTTCTTTCTACAGGGATAGTCTGCACCTCATCATTTCAGGTAAAGCGAATTGTGATGGAATTTCAAATATGGAAATAGCGAAAAGAGGTGATACCCTTCATTTCACTTTTGATGAAGGACATTCAGTGGTCACATACAAAAAAGATACTTCTTACACTTATGAAATTAAAGACTCACTAGGCTCAATTGATACTTTATCGGTAAATATGGAAATCTATGAAGAAAAAGAGGAATATCATGTTATGGCACTATGTGACTGCTGCTACACATTCTACTTTACTGTCTCTGGAACAGATCCAAAAATGAGATACGTTTTCCTATTGAACGGAGAGGTCGTTATGCAGAAAAACTAATGCAAACATACTTGCTAAAGCTCATGCCAACCCTTTGGCCAGCCCTTTTCTCTCCCATTACTAGTGCCAAACCCTAGGGTACAATCACGAGCGGACAGCCAATATCTGAGGTTCTTTGCCAGCCCACTTCAGGTTCAAGAAATTGCTAACTTTAAGCAATGTCCATCTGTCACAAACAAAAAATGAAAAAATCATTATTATTTGTATTAGCTCTACTAGCATTACTATCATTTTCTTGTTCCAATGACAATATAGAAACTAATGAGGCCAATGACTCAGACACTGGCGACACAATGATTGACTCAATAAACCCTATTGACACTAATGAGATTGATCTTAAACAATTAGCTGGTCCTTGGATGCTAATGATAGAAGAAAAAGGATTCTGGCGACAAACGATAGGCTACTATTCTGAAATGGCATTTTCGTTCACAACAGATGGAGATAATGCCATAGTCAATTATGGAAATGACGGCGGGATGTACACTATTCTCAAAACAACTTGGCAAAATGATAGCAGTTTCACATTAGAATTGGAAAGAAACGATCCTATCACTGGTGTTATACACTACAATTGGAAAGGTGATACCGTAGATGTCCTCGAAATCAATCGCGGAACTCCTATGTATGATTTCGTAGATGAATCAGTGCTGTTTAATAGCCAAAGACAAGAAAAATTGCCATTTAAATTATTCAGATACCATCAAGATTATCGACCAACTTTTCTACACGAAAATGACAAGGAGTTTTATGATCATGAAGAAGGCATTAACAGAATGGGGTGTTGTGAATGGTTCGATATTGGCTATTCGGATGAATTGCTAACAACAGAAAACATGCTAGAAGTGTTGAACTGCAGAAATGGTCTAAAAACTTCTTTGCATCCCGAAACAGGAAATATCGAGTATTTACGAATGCCTAATGATAAAATGATCTTCATCATTAGCTATCAAGATGGAGACCTTGGAGGATATCAGTTCTACTCCCTTGACCCTTCTCTCTTAGTGGTTTACGACCATATCAGCATTTCAGGAAATCTTCCAAAACTCCAAGTCGTGGATGATGAGACCATCTCAATCAGCATGTCAAAGATTTCATATTCAGAAGATATGTCTTCGCAACTATTTGAAGACTACACTGTAAAGTTCTACATTAATGAAGACAGAGAATTGATCAAACTAAATTAGAAGGTATTATTACCAGATTTCTCATAATCACTTTAGATCAACAAATAATAATTGAGTTCCAAATTGCTATCAAAGAGACGGTCGCAATGTGAAAATGGAATATTATAAAAGAGGGAAGTTAAAAAAGACTCAAGACCTTTCGAGGTAGCAAAATTAAAATAGTCTACCGCCAAAATTAATACCCTATCTTAGTACAAACTACAATTAACATGGAGAAAATATACGTTAACCGAGACATAAGAAAGATGTTAATTGAACTAGCGGCTGGTAATAAAACCATCACATACGGTAAACTCAACACCAGCTCTGATTCAGGTTATGACTTCCAAGACCCTGAAGAAAGAGAGCTTTTCGCAGACGATATTAGAGACATTTCTCAAAATGAAGTAAACCATGGTCGTCCACCATTAGGATCAGTTGTAGTTTACAAGAGTGGTTCAGTCACTAAAGAGATTCTAGAAAGCTTGTTTGAAATGTGTCAAGAGTTATACGACCTCAATCCTGAAGCAACAAAGCCAACTAACAAATTCTTAAAAGACATGCAACTCAAATGTCATGAGTTTTGGAAAGACAAAGAGAACGTCAGACAATTTGGTGAGAGAAGAAGATAGACACAAAAAAAACGAGTCAATCTATGATCAACTCGCTCCTTATAATAAAATGAATTTATTCTGAGTCTACTTCACCACTCCATTGAATGAAAGATGATAAGGCACTGCGCTCGCATTAGAGCTCACCTTAATAGACTTCGTAAATTTACCCGGAGTTTTTGCATTGTAAATTGCTGTTATCGTAGATGATTTACCTGGCGCAATTGCCCCTTCTGAAAAATCAACACTCGTACATCCGCATCCAGCTTTAACATCACTGATAATAACAGGCGTTTTACCAACATTAGTAAATTCAAACTCAATATCAATTGGCACATCTTTAGTAATATCTCCCAGATTAATTGATTCAGAATGCCATTCTATTTGAGCATCTACGGTATTTGTTATTGAGTTATTTGATGATTGAAAAGCGAAAAGAGAAAACACCAATGCGCTTATTCCTACTAGTTTTAGTAACATAATTTTAGTTTTTAAATTAAACAATTGAATTCTCTCGTGCACAAGATTAAATCAAAGGTATATCCAAGTCAACTATCTTGCTGTTAATATTTTGCTAATAAGAGTTATTGAAATGTTAAAGTTAATTGGCGCAATTCGTGATTAGATATAAACGAAGCGAATTTTGAAGATGTTCACGCTATTTGTAAATCCAAGAGACATTCCATATCTTTATGTAGAATCAAAGTCTCAATTATTATGGAAAATATTTGGATAGTATCATTCGCCACAGTTATCTTCTTAGGTTTTGGATACCTTTTTTATAGAATAATGAGAACTTATGTGAAAGAAACCTACGGTCCGAAGTGGTTGAATAATTGGGTTAACAGAGCTTACTTTGGTCAAAGTCTTGTTTTCATGAGCACATCATGTACAGCTCTTCTTTTGTACGTATTAAAAAGTACTGAAATTATAACTTTTTAAGATTGATTCTCAGTCTTACTAATGAAGCACCACCTTACGGTTCCCTATCAATTCTCCGTTTGACAATAACCTAATTGAATAGGTTCCTCTCGCCATGAAATCTAAGTCAAGCGTGTGTTGAGTTGAACCTATAACAGTTTGTTCAGTGAATACTGTTTTTCCTAAAAGGTCTACCACTTCAATTTGAATTTGATCTAACTTAAAGAAGTCTCCTTTGATATTAATAATTCCGTTTGATGGATTAGGATAAACTGTAAAGGCAAATTCATCTGACTCATTGATACCAACAACTCCCCAAGGGAATTGATTCACTGATAAGCTTGTACATCCACCTGCATAAGTAACTTCACATGTATACCAACCTGGCGTTGATGGTGCAATACTTTGAGCAGTCGCTCCAGGAATCAAAATTCCATCAATATACCATTGGTAGCTATCACCCGGTGGTGTTGCCGTTAGTAATCCTCCAAAACCTGTGATTGTAACATCTGGTTGAGGATTCACAAATACATCAATGATGTTTGAAGCACATGAATTCTCTTGAGTAACGATATAAGATGTATGATCCTGACCTAATCCAAAATCAGCAGCTCCGGTCAAATTTGGTATGTAGTTAGGCACTTCTTGATCAACTGTATTTTCAGTTCCTAATTGACCTGCATTATTTCTTCCCCAAGTCCAAGTCGAATTATCTCCTTTAATAACACCTGTTTGGTAGAATGCAGCTTCAACATGAATTACAGCA
>Ga0316204_10001830_pt1 | contig 53540 bp, 45 predicted proteins | sample 6monrhotite_MG_2_FD_205661 | JGI IMG/M metagenome (GOLD analysis project Ga0316204, IMG submission 205661) | Microbial mat bacterial communities from mineral coupon in-situ incubated in ocean water Damariscotta River, Maine, United States -... | ecosystem: Environmental > Aquatic > Marine >... | reverse complement strand
GGTTATGGACGTACAATAATGAGAGACCTAACATGGCTCTTGGTGGCATAACGCCTAAGCAGAAGCTGGCGTTGGCTGCATAACAATTTTCTACTTATAAACGCGGACACTTATGGGTGGATTACCCGACAGCTTGAGGACGCTCTAAAAAGCCCTGTGGAAGTCAAACGTAAAAAGATTAGGAACATGAGAGAACAAACTGACATGTTGGAGGAGAAGCTGGAGGATTTAGGAATAGGAGGCCCAAATACTGCGGGGTTTCATAGGGATGTTGCGTATTTGCTGCATCGGGCAACCGCAAAAACCCCCCCTGCATATGAACAGTTTTTAAAGTACGTCACTATATCATACACCTTAGTGGTTATTTTTGCTGTTCCCGGCTTAACAGGGCTACTTTCTAGCATTCTTTTAGTTTATGTTCTTGGTGGAATGTATATTGTGATTGATGATATGGATAACCCCTTAGACTATAGCGAAGAGTCCTCTATAGATGTTAGGCTTGATGCGTTAGAGTATTACAATGAAGATAAGTAGAAGAGTTCCTACCTTAGTCACATTAACCTGAAAATCGGGGCAGGTCTATTGCTGTAGCATTACGAGGTTCTAGGGTTAGACCTAGCTTTCTACGTTTACTGTCTGGGTTTGGTCCAGGCTGTGTGAAAACATAGATCAAAAAAGTACTCTGGAAAATCGAGCTCACTAAATGGCATGGCCCTACTAAACTAGACACGCATTAAGTTCCAAAATGGAAATGCCGAACGGCTGCTTTTGGCCGATCTACGCCGTTCGCCATACTGCAGAAGGTCAGCGGTTTGGATTGCAATCACCTGCTGGTTTCAATTGCAATAGAATGTCGCTTTAGACTGGAGCTTTAAGTAAAATATAAATCACTCGGACTATTAAATGTCCTGATTGAACCTCCTAAAGCTTCGGCCGTAGTTAGAATATACAAAGAGCATCAGTAAGTGAGTATGTTTGAATGATTTTGGTCACAAACGTTAAAAACTCGTGACCAAGTTGTGACCAAGATTTAAAGAGATGGGAAGAAATTTATTTTACGTTAACTTGCTGATACTAAAGTGAAAAATGGTGCACCCTAGAGGATTCGAACCTCTGGCCCCTGCCTTCGGAGGGCAGTGCTCTATCCAGCTGAGCTAAGGGTGCGCATTTGTTGTGACCACGCGCAATATAAAGATATATAAGACCTTTTCAATGAGCACGGTCACGTGGTGGTCACAATTTGGTCACATGGCTTTTTTGACCGTTAACCTAAAAGTATGTAACCTTTTGTTTCTTATGAGTCTTATAGTGGTCACCATGTAATGTAGGTGCATATGAGCATTAACTTCGGAGGCCGACGCTCTATCCAGCTGAGCTAACCGCGCTATGAAGAAGAACGCTGCGTAATGTACTGCTTTAAGAAGCGAATTCAAACCATGAACATTTCAAGCCATTAAAATATGATAAATATGCGCGCCAAAGTTAATCAAAGTGAACAATATAAGTTTTCATAGCTGGCAGAAGTTTATTTTAAAGTTGCATCCATGCCGAGTTACAGACTATATTAGGCAAATGTTAAGGTATAATCATGATTAAAATAGTATCATTGAACCATGAATTTGGCTCGGTAAAAGCATTGGATAATATAAATCTGAATATCGAGAAAGGCAAAGTGACTGTAATTATGGGTGGTTCAGGCTCTGGGAAAACGACCTTATTGCGTTTGCTTGCAGGGCTTACGCCACCAACCTCAGGCTCGATATTTTTTGCAGGCGAAGATTTGGCCAAGGTGAGCCGAAAACGGTTGTATGAACTTCGCATGCGTGTTGGTATGGTTTTTCAGTACTCAGCACTATTAAACTCTTTGAATGTTTATGAGAACGTTGCTTTCACGCTGCACGAACACACCGATTTAGATGAAAGCGTGATTCAAACCATTGTCACCATGAAATTAGAACAAGTTGGTCTTCGCGGCTTTGAAGATATGATGCCATCACAATTGTCTGGTGGTATGGCAAAACGTGTGGCGTTTGCGCGCGCTTTAGCCATGGATCCTCAGGTTGTTTTTTTTGATGAACCCACGTCAGGCTTGGACCCTATTTCTGCAGGTGTTGTGAGCTCTTTAATTCATGAAACAACAGTAAAAACTAGAATGACTTCAGTCGTGGTCACCCATGATGTACAAGCAGGTTTAGACATTGCTGATCATGTTATTTTATTGTGGGAGGGGAAGGTGATTGCCGAAGGAAAATCTGAAAGCATCAAGCAAAGCGATGATCCTCGTGTTCAGCAGTTTATTGAAGGGCGCCCCAATGGCCCGATTCCCTTTTCACGAAGTCAAACAGCATATATTGATGATTTGATGCATAAACCTGGTTGTGTGAGAATGTCATAATGGTGATTTCGATGATAGGCCAGCTAGGCCGCAATGTGATGCATGGCGTTGCTAAAATAGGCGATGCCACTATGTTTGGTTTAGCCTCCTTACGGTTGCTTTTTTCGCGCCCTTGGCAAGGGAAACATTTTGTGATGCAAATGTACGCCATAGGCGTGGGTTCGTTGATTATTATTGTCATTACAGGTGCTTTTACGGGCATGGTGTTGGCATTACAAGGTTATCATATGCTGGTCAAAGTGGGGACTGAATCATTGCTCGGCCCTGCAGTTGCGCTATCAATTATTAGAGAGCTTGGTCCAGTGTTGGCGGCATTGATGTTTGTTGGGCGCGCAGGCTCAAGTATTACGGCTGAGATTGGCATTATGCGCGTGACAGAGCAAATGGATGCGCTGGAAATGATGGCGGTTAACCCTCAGGCAAGGGTGATGCTGACGCGAATCATTGCATGTGCTTTAGCACTCCCATTGTTGGTAGGAATATTTGATGTGGTTGGCCTTTATGCAGGTTATCTGATTGGCGTAGAGATGCTGGGCGTAAATGGTGGCGTGTACATGGGTGAAACCATTGATAAAATTGATATGATCGATATTGAAACAGGCCTAACAAAATCTATCTATTTTGGCCTTTTGATCGGGATTATTTGTACCTTTATGGGGCATAGGGCGACCGCCACAACTGAAGGCGTTGCCAAAGCAACAACACAAGCTGTGATGTTATGTTCGGTGATGGTTTTGATTTTAGATTATATTATTACATCGTTTTACCTTTGAGGGAGTTTTGAATTATGAACGAATATAAAAAAATAGAGATGGTTGTCGGTGTTTTTGTGCTGATTGGTGTGATGTCTATTTCTTGGTTGGCTGTAGAACTTGGGCAAGTGGGGGGGCTTGGAAAAAGTGGTTATACTTTAAAAGCAGTATTTGAAGATGCTGGAGGTGTGCGTGAAGGCAGTGATGTCATGCTTGCAGGCGTGGGCATTGGTCAAGTGAAGTCTGTTATTTTGAAAGATAATGAAGAAGCAGAAATGACCCTGCGGATAAATAGCGGTGTTCAAATTGCTATTGATGCCACTGTAGCTATTCGAACCAAAGGTTTGATTGGCGAGAAATTTGTTCGCGTCAACCAAGGGTCAGAAGAAGAGTATTTAAATGAAGGGGAAGAGTTTGAAGATGCCGAATCTTCGATTAATATTGAAGACCTAATTGCTAAATATATCTTTAGTGGAGACGCGAAATGATGAACTGGATGAAAGTGATAAGTTTAGGTTTTTTATTGTCGTTTTTGTATGCGTCACAAGTGGTTGCCGAAGAACAAACGCCAAGAGAAGTGATTGAAACAACTGTGCAGTCAATTATTGACGTGTTGGAAGCAAGGAAAAATCAAGATGCGATTAATGATCAAGATCGAGAAGGCATTCGAAAAGTGATTGTGGGTAAATTTGATTATCGTGAAATGTCGCGCCGTAGTGTCGGTAAGCCTTGGAGAGCTATGGACCAGGAAGCACAAATAGCTTTTACGGATGTGTTTAGGCAAATGCTTGAGTACTCGTATGGTAATCAATTGGCGGGTTATCACGGTCAAAAGGTTGAATTTGAAAAAGCTGAATTTAAAAAGGATAAAGCGCGCGTGAAAGGCGCAGTTGTTGATGCTAATAAATCTATTCCAATGGAATATCGTTTGCACCAAACAGCAATTGGTTGGCAAGTGTATGATATTAAAATCGAAGGAGTAAGTATGATTACAACTTTCCGCAAAGATTTTAAGTCGATCATTAAAAAAGACGGTGTAGATGGACTTATGATTACACTACAGGAAAAAGTAAAAAAACTAAAAGCGAAAGGTTAAAGTAGAAGCTAGTGTTTTACTTAATCGCTGTAGGCTAAACCCAGAAGCATATGATTAAAATCTGTCTGATTCGAGGCAGCCGCATTTCATTGATGCTGGCTGTCTTGTTGTTTATTGGCCTATTTGTTGTTTTTTATACTTCTTTGGATGTGAAGCCATTTCAACATTATGTCGAATTACATGTCAAAAAAGAGCTTCAAGCTGAAAAGCTTAGCATTTCAAACCTTGCCCTGAGTTGGGATGCTGGTCCTGTGGTTAATATGGGTCAGATATCGCTTACGAAGGATCAACTTACTATTCACGATGCTCATGCGGAAATTTCCTACTCGATATTTCAGATATTTCGAGGCAGTTTTGCACCAAAGCTAGCACTTCGTGGCGGAAGTTTCTTTTTGAACCTTGATATAAAAACCAACCAGAACTCTGAAGGCGTAAACCTGTTAGCAGAATTGAACGATGTGCAATTACAATGGCGTTTAAATCAAGAGACGCAATATTTTGACCACGTGAATGTTACAATCTTGCCTTACCATTCTGACATTTTTTTTAAAGCAAAGGGTGTTGATTTGGCTGCTTCATGGAATGATGAACAACAGCTTAAACAGCTGCGTCTTCATTTGCATGACTTTTCAGGCCTACCTAAATCATGGTTAGCGCATATGACGCAGATGCGAGAAGTTAATGTGGAAGTCAGTGGTAGGGAAAACCAAACATGGCTGTGGGAAGTTGGGCTCAAAGCTGAGGAAGGGTTGCTGCGTATCCCTGATGCACATATTGAAGTACCAATTACGACATTACATGCTTCTGGTGAGATGGTGCTACAGCAAGAAAATGATACGACAGTATTGCGAGAGCTTGTTTCCCAATCAATACAATGGCGAAATGAGGATAACTTTGGTGACTTTACCTTGCATTGGCAGAATAATCATTTGCAGATGCAAGCAGTTGACGCTTCAGTGCCTATGCCGATGTTATGGTCTTGGCTTTGGATGCTAAGCAGCGGCGAGAAATGGCAGCAGTGGTTAAGCAGTATGGATGCGGGGCGTGTGAGCAAAGTAAAGGCAACGATTGACTTGCCATGGCATAGCCCGTTGCAAAACTTTCCAACTGAAAAGAATGTGGATGAAATGCAATATGTTGTGGATGCGCGTGTCCAAGATGCAGATATTGGGTTAGGTACGGGTGGTGACTACCTTTATCATGTGAATGCAGATGTTAAAATTGATACATCCCACCTCGAAGCAACAATTGATTCTGCAGAACTACAGCAAGATGTTGGGAAGGTCTCAGGTGATTATACTATTGCTTGGAGCACTTTAGTGATGGAGGCTAAAGCAAAAGGTCTCGTTGATGTAGGCAAATTGCATCACTGGCTTGATGCTGCATCGGCGAAGGAACTAGTTTGGGGAACATCCCCTGCATCAGCAGAGTTAACGATGATTTGGGATATCAATAAAGAAGAACCTGACGTAACAAAAGTATATTTAAAGCCAATAAAAGATGACTGGGTTTTGCAACCTAAAGGGATAAAACTGAAAGTGGATAAAGGTTTAGCTCTTTGGGACATCAACCGAGGCTTAGACTTAAAAAATATGAAGGTGAAAAGCCCATGGTTTGATGGGCGTTTAACATTGTTTTTAAATAAAAAACGTGACTGGTCTTTACAACGATTGCATCTTGATGGCTCAGCACCACTGGCTAAACTTACACGTCAATTCTCGCTTCCCATCACAAAACCTGAAGGACAAACATCCTTTATTTTAGACTTTAAGAACGGACAATGGAAGGGAGACTTAAACCTTACGAAAAACAATTGGTTGAGTTTTGCCGGGTTTGATAAGCTAGGCCATGAGAAGCTACATATTCGATTGTCTGGCAAACCTACAACCTCAGCATTATTGCCTATCCACATTGAGAAAATGAAATCTCCGCATAAAAATTTCAGTTTTGAGAGTAAGGTTTTTATTGATGATAAGAGATTAGATTTTCACTTTCAAAATATTATCACACCAGAAATACATGGGTCCTTACGTTTATTGATGCCGCTTGATACGAGTACAGCTTGGGGGTTGGAAGCCAATACAGAATATCTGGACAAGGCATTGTTAAATAAATATTTCGAAGAGAAAACCGATAGTAATGCAAAAACTTTAGCAAGGAAGTGGAGTGTGTTTGCGGATACAGAAGAGCTCGTTTGGGGTAACGATCGTGCGAAAAATGTGCATTTTCAATTTTCTTCAGACAAGCAAAGTACAGGCAGTTTTACGGCAGGGCATACGACCATTGGGCAAACAGACTTAGCTAATATTAAAGGTTCATTTACTTTGAATGAGAAGAATAAAATTGATATCCATTATCTAGAAGCTGATGGCTCAGATCAGCACGTGGTGGTTACGGGCTCTGTGAAACCGCAAAAATCAGGAGTCTTCAATTGGAGTGGCATGGCTTTCTTGACAGGAAAATTTGGTACGTTAATGAAACAAGCAGAGTTAAATAAACTATTTCAAGAAGGAGAAATGTCATCTCTATTTCTAGGAGAAGGTTCTTTTAAGGAAGGCGAACCATGGTGGCGAGGTATGCAAGGTAGCTTCAGGTTGCGCGTTGACGATGGAAGAATTATGGAAGGGGGAACCCTTACACATTTGTTAGCCGCAATTAGTTTGATTGATTTACCTAAATACCTGCTACTGCAACGTGAAGATATTGTAGGGAAAGGCCTTTTTTATGACCAGCTTCAAGTAGAAGCAACTTTTCATGGGGAACAATTGGCTATTGACCAGCTTGCTTTCCGCTCGTCAGCACTGGAAGCGGGGGGCAAAGGGAATGTTAACTTGAGCACAGGTGACTTGGATATATTGTTGATTGCGAGACCATGGCAAAATATTGAAGCTATTGTCGGAAACATTCCCTTGCTTGGCTCTGTTTTGGCAGGAGAAGATAAAAGTTTCTTGCGTAAAGTGTACCGTATTCACGGGCCAGCATCTGATGCGGCTGTGGATGAGCTACAGCCTGAGGATGCAGGGCTTCCTCGCTCAGGTTTATTAGAGCAATTATTTTCACTACCGAGTCAGTGGTTTGCAGATTAATATGATAATCAACAGGATATTGAGGAGAAAGATATGCGTCTGATTATGTTAGACACTGAAACTACGGGATTATCACCCCAGAATGGGGATAAAATGGTGGAGATTGGGGCGGTTGAAATTTGTAACCGTGATATGAGCCAAAGCAAGACATTTCACCAATATATTAATCCTGGTCGTAATATTCCCAGTGAAGTTGTACGTATTCACGGCATTGATGATGCACGTGTAAAAGATGAGCCAAGTTTTGCAGAGGTTGCGCAAAGTTTCTTGAATTTTATTGAAGGAGCTACACTGGTTATTCATAATGCGCCATTTGATTTGGGATTTATTATGAATGAGCTTGCCGATTGTGGTATGCCGAACATCCATGGGATTCCCGTGATTGATACCTTAGTGATGGCAAAAAAACAGTTTCCAAGACAACGAAATAATTTGAATGCATTGTGTGACCGTTTTGATGTGGAACGGGGGCATAGGGAGTTGCATGGAGCGTTGTTAGATTCAGAGTTGCTTGGAGAAGTTTACTTGGCAATGACAGGTGGTCGTCAATTTTCTCTTGGCATGGATACAGGCGTAAAACCAGCATCGGAATATGTTCATTTACCAACGTCAGACCGTAGTAAAACAGAAGAGCAGCGTGAAACAGCCGCTTTAATGCGAAGACCTACGCTACAGGTTAAAGGCGAAGATTTAATGCAACACCAAGCAATGATGCAGCGGATTGAGAAGGAAAGTGGTGGAAATATTTTATGGAAAGAGGAATAGCCGATGTTGATGCCAACACCTATTATGATGGTTTGCGCAGGTAATATTTGCCGCAGCCCGTTTGCTGAGTTTTATCTACGTAAAAAGCTTGCAGAGAAATCTGTTGAGGCTGAAGTTTATAGCCGTGGCTTGTTGATGATGCATGGAAAGAAAGTGCCAGAAAAGGGTCTGAAAGTTGGGCTGGAGTTTGGTGTAGATATGTCGACTCATATGTCTCAAGCTTTATTGGCTCCAGATATGGATAGGGCAGGGTTAGTTTTGGTGATGGAGAGAAAACAGCGCGCTCATTTGATGCAAAAAAGGCCTGAACATGTTGGTAAAGTGATGTTGTTATCACAACCATGTGGTGGAAAAACTGTGGATGACCCTATGGGAAGGTCTGAAGAAACTTTCCGCAGAGTGTATGGTGAAATTGCTGTGTGTGTGGATGCTTGGGCTGAACGATTTTAGTTGGGGCTTATTGTCATGCTATCTCAAAGATCACTGTGTAGTATTAGATGAAAAAAAAGACTTGTTGCCTCATTCATTAATAAATTAAAATGACTAAAAGTGGGCCACTTAAGCGGCCCCTCTTTTAGTCACTCATCATTAACGCGCTAGACCAGATGATCCCATAAGGTATTGATCCACTGCACGTGCAGCTTGACGGCCTTCGCTGATAGCACGGACAACCAAGGATTGACCACTGCGCATGTCGCCAGCAGTAAAGACGTTATCTAGGCTGGTTTGATAATCATTGGTATTTGCAGCAACGTTGCCACGCGCATCTTTATCCACAGCCAACTCTTCAAGCATACCCTCATGCACAGGATGCACAAAACCCATCGCTAGAAAAACAACGTCAGCTTTGAGTGTAAACTCAGAGCCCATGATTTCAGCCATTGCCCATTGCCCATCTTTATTCTGTGCCCATTCAACACGTACACATTCAATGGCGGTAACTTTGTCATTTTCACCGATAAAACGTTTGGTAGTTACAGCAAAGTCGCGTTCACAACCTTCATCTTGTGAGGTGGATGTACGCATTTTCATTGGCCAGTCTGGCCATGTCAGTAATTTATTTGGGTGTTCTGGAGGAGCAGGCATAATTTCGAGTTGGGTAATGGATGCTGCACCATGACGGTTTGAAGTGCCGATACAATCCGATCCAGTATCACCACCACCAATCACTACTACGTGTTTATCTGTAGCTGAAATCCAATCGGTATCAGTTATGTTATCACCCAATACGCGTTTGGTTTGTTTGGTGAGCAATTCCATAGCGAAGTGAATGCCTTTTAAATCACGGCCTTTGATCGGTAAGTCACGCGGTGCTTCAGCACCACCGGTTAAAACCACCGCATCAAAGTCTTTAAGCAATGATTTTGCAGGCACATCAACACCAATATGTTGATTCACGCGAAATTCAACGCCTTCAGCTTGCATTTGTGCCATACGTCTATCAATGACATCTTTTTCAAATTTAAAATTAGGAATGCCATAACGCATCAAACCACCGATGCGGTTTTCTTTCTCAAAAAGCACAACATCATGACCAACACGAGCCAATTGTTGAGCAGCTGCCATGCCAGCAGGCCCTGAACCAACAATAGCAATTTTTTTATCTGTTTTACTTTCAGCAATCTGTGGTGTGACCCAGCCTTCATCAAAACCTTTTTCAATGATGGCAAGCTCAATATTTTTGATGGTCACGGCATCACCAATCAAATTGATGGTGCAAGCTTCTTCACAAGGGGCAGGGCAAATACGGCCTGTAAACTCAGGGAAATTATTGGTTGAGTGCAACACATCCAAAGCTTCACGCCACTGGTTTTTGTACACTAAATCATTCCAATCAGGAATAATATTTTTTACAGGGCAACCATTATGGCAAAATGGAATGCCGCAATCCATACAGCGCGCACCTTGGGTGTTTAAGTCTTCGGGAAGTTTTGAAAACTCTTTAAAATGGACAACCCTTTCTTTGACAGGCGCATAAGTAAGGTTTTCACGTTCAAATTCTTTGAACCCTGTTGGCTTACCCATGTGTAGACTCCTTCATTTCTTTAGCATGATTTAATGCGTTTTTCTCAGCTTCGCGTTCTGCTAACGCGCGTTTATAATCCACAGGAATCACTTTCACAAACTTCTCTAACGAAGCATCCCAGTTATCCAAAATTTCTTTACCACGTGCCGAATTGGTGTAATGCACATGACGCACGATTAAATCGTGCAAAATCTTTTCATCATTTTGATTAAGGCTATGGCTAATATTAACACGGCCTTTTGTCTCTAAGTCACCGCCAAGATTGTAGAGGGTTTCAAGCGCTGTATCTTCTGATAACAGTGGCTCAAGGCTTACTTGTGCCATATTACAACGGTTTTCAAAATCACCTGCTTGGTCAAACACATAAGCTATGCCGCCAGACATGCCTGCGGCAAAGTTGCGACCTGTCTCACCTAAAATTACCACAGTGCCGCCTGTCATGTACTCACAGCCATGATCACCCACACCTTCAACAACAGCAGTTGCACCAGAGTTGCGCACTGCAAACCGTTCACCTGCAATACCATTGAAATATGCTTCGCCATCAATGGCACCAAACAAGACAGTGTTGCCGACAATACTGTTTTCTTCGGCTTTGATCGGTGTTTCTTCAGGCGGGCGAATGCTGATGCGACCACCAGATAAACCTTTGCCCACATAATCGTTGCCAATACCAACAAGGCTAATGCTTACACCGCGTGCCAACCATGCGCCAAGGGATTGCCCTGCAGTACCTTTGGCGTTAATCGCAATAGTATCTTCAGGTAAACCAGCATGCCCATAAAGCTTGGCTACTTTGCCTGACAACATCGTGCCAAAACTGCGGTCCACATTGCATATATCAGTTTGAATAGTTACAGCGGTTTTATTTTCAAGTGCAGGTTTAGCTTCTGCGATAAGTTTGTTATCAATCAAGGCATCAAGGCCGTGATCTTGTTTTTTGGTATGTCTTGGCTCTGTACCATTGGCTTCAACTTGATGGAAGATGGGAGAGAGATCCAAACCTTGTGACTTCCAATGACGCACCGCATCGTTGGTGTCCAACATGTCAACACGTCCAATCATTTCGTCAAAAGTGCGGAAGCCAAGTTTAGCCATGATTTCACGGGTTTCTTGGGCAACATACATGAAATAATTGACCACATCTTCAGGTTTACCCACAAATTGTTTGCGTAACTCGGCATCTTGCGTTGCAACACCAACAGGGCAAGTATTTAAGTGACACTTACGCATCATAATACAACCTTCAGCTATTAAAGCGATGGTACCAAAGGCGACTTCATCAGCACCAAGCAACGCTGCAATCGCAACATCACGACCTGTACGCATTTGGCCATCAGCTTGCAAACGTGTGCGACTGCGTAAACGGTTTAGCAATAAGGTTTGTTGTGTTTCAGCAAGCCCAACTTCCCAAGCACTACCTGCATATTTGATAGAGGTGAGTGGTGATGCGCCTGTGCCACCATCGTGGCCTGCAATCACAACGTGATCGGCATGGGCTTTTACCACACCTGCAGCCACTGTGCCGACACCAATTTCTGATACGAGTTTCACAGAAATATCAGCATCAGTGTTGGTATTTTTAAGATCGAAAATCAATTGTGCTAAATCTTCAATCGAATAAATATCATGGTGGGGAGGAGGGGAAATTAAACCTACACCTGGCGTGGAATGACGCACTTTACCAATGCGGGCATCAACTTTATGGCCAGGCAATTGTCCACCTTCGCCAGGCTTTGCACCTTGTGCCATTTTGATTTGAATCTGATCTGCGTTGGCAAGGTATTCTGCGGTGACACCAAAACGACCGGATGCTACCTGTTTGATTGCTGAACGCATGGAATCACCATTGGCAAGTGGTGTGAAACGTTCTACTTCTTCACCACCTTCACCAGTGTTTGATTTCCCGCCTAAACGATTCATAGCAATGGCTAATGTGCTATGTGCTTCATGTGAAATGGAGCCAAATGACATCGCACCTGTGGCAAAACGTTTAACGATGTTTGTTGCAGGCTCAACGTCATCAATAGAGATTGATTTACTGGTCTTGAATTTAAATAAACCACGTAAGGTGACTAAACGTCCTGCTTGATTGTTGATATGGTCTGCAAACTCTTTGTAGAGCTCATAATTGCTGGTGCGAACTGCATGCTGAAGTTTTGCAATGGTCTCAGGACCAAGTGCATGTTCTTCACCGCGTACGCGCCAAGCATATTCCCCACCAACATCGAGGGCATTTTGGTGAATAGCAGAGTTGCCATAAGCCAATTGATGGCGCATAACGGCTTCTTTAGATATTTCATCAAGACCAACGCCTTCAATTTGTGTGACAGTGCCAGTGAAATATTTATCTACAAATGATGACGATAAACCAAACGCTTCAAAAATTTGGGCACCACAATACGATTGATACGTAGAAATGCCCATTTTAGACATCACTTTATGTAAACCTTTGCCAACCGCCTTGATAAAGCGTGGCTCTATGTCACCCATTGCCAAATCTTGGGAAAGCTGACCGCAATGGTGCATATCAATGAGGGTCTCAAAAGCTAAGTAAGGGTTAATAGCCTCGGCTCCAAAGCCAGCTAATGTGGCAAAGTGGTGTATTTCGCGTGCCGAACCTGTTTCGACGACCAAGCCTGTTTCAACACGCAAACCTTCGCGTATCAAATGCTGATGTACAGCTGATGTCGCTAGTAAAGCAGGAATAGGGATGTGTTGCTCATCCAAGTCTCTATCGCTTAATATTACAATATTGTAATGCTGTAATACTGCATCTTCAGCCTGCTTGCATAAGCTTTCAATCGCTGCATCCATGCCTGTTGCACCTGAATCAGCAGGGTAACACATGGACAATGTTTTGGTGCGGAACCGATCATCAGTGATTTTGTGAATGTAACGCAGCTTTTCAAGGTCGCGGTTGGTTAAAATTGGCTGATGAACTTCTAAACGTAAACCAGGGTTATCATTGTCTAAATCGAGTAAGTTAGGGTTGGGGCCAATGATAGAGGTTAAGCTCATGACCATTTCTTCACGAATTGGGTCGATAGGTGGGTTAGTCACTTGAGCAAACAATTGGCGGAAATAATTGTAGAGTGGTTTCGCGCGGTTAGACAATACAGCGTGTGGCGAGTCATTGCCCATAGAACCCGTTGCTTCCATACCAGTATTGGCCATAGGTGCCATTAAGAACTTTAAATTTTCTTGGGTGTAACCAAAAGCTTGTTGTTTGTTTAGTAATGTGGCGTGATCAGGCTGCTGAACTTCAACGTCGGCATCAAGATCTTCGATTTGAATCTGTGTTTCTTTTAAAATTTTTGTGTAATCGAACTCATTTGCCAAGGCATCTTTGATATCTGCATCATCAATGATGCAACCTTCTTCCAAATCAATAAGAAACATTTTACCAGGCTGCAAACGCCATTTTTTGATGATTTTTTCTTCGGGAATATCCAAAATACCCATTTCGGATGCCATGACAACCAAATCATCATCTGTGATTAAATAGCGAGCAGGGCGAAGGCCATTGCGGTCTAATGTAGCACCAATTTGGCGGCCGTCAGTGAAAGCAACAGCTGCAGGGCCATCCCATGGTTCCATAAGTGCGGCATGATGTTCATAAAATGCCTTGCGCTTGGCATCCATTGAGTTGTTGCCAGACCATGCTTCAGGAATAAGCAGCATGGCAGCATGGGTTAAGGAGTAACCGCCCATGACTAATAATTCCAAAGCATTATCAAAACAAGCTGTGTCAGATTGGTGCTCAGGAATTAAAGGCCAAACCTTATCAAGATCGTCGCCAAGATATTTCGATTTCATTGAATGGCGACGTGCATTCATCCAGTTGATATTGCCGCGCACAGTGTTGATTTCACCATTATGCGCCACCATGCGGAATGGGTGAGCAAGCCCCCACGAAGGGAAGGTATTGGTGGAGAAACGTTGATGAACCAATGCTAAGGCAGAAGTCATACGTGCATCACGAAGGTCGGTAAAATAAGTGCCGACTTGATGAGAAAGGAACATGCCTTTATAAACAATCGTGCGCGAGGACAAAGAATTCACATAAAACTTGGCGGTATCATCAAAGTCTTTGGCGGCAATAGCATTTTCAAAAATTTTGCGAATAACAAAGAGTTTGCGTTCAAATTGGATTTGATCAGCGCATGAGTCGCCACGACCAATAAATACTTGACGACTAAAAGGCTCACAGTCGCTAACGCTGTCAGGTAAGTCAGCATGAATTGCATCGACAGGAACATCGCGCCAGCCCAAAAAGTCTTGTCCTTCGGCTACAATCGTGTCTTCGATAAGCTTTTCACAAAAGGCACGGTGAGTTTTATCTTGAGGTAAGAAAATCATACCTACGCCATACTCACCAGATGCTGGCAAAGTTATATTAGAATCAGGTGCGACAGCTTGAAAAAAGTCATCAGGGATTTGAATAAGAATACCCGCGCCATCACCTTCCCTAGGGTCAGCACCAGCAGCGCCACGGTGGGTTAAACGAAGTAAAATCTCAAGCCCTTTTTCGATAATACCATGGTCTTTTTTATTTTTGATATGAGCAACAAAACCTACACCACAAGCATCGTGCTCATGTTGAGGGTTATATAAACCTTGCTTTTTCGGCATTTGCGTCATCACCGGCTCCAATAGAAAACATTTACCTTTTTTAAAAAGGATGCGCATCATAATCAATTCGAATGCTTTTGTCATTCGTGAGCATAATGTGTTTCGAGGCAGCCTAGCGCCACCCTTTAGCCTTAGTATATTTTGGCTAACACGGATTGATGAATATAAGGTTTGTGCAATTCCTGAGAGTCTTTGGATGCTCTTTTGTGTTACTTTTCTCTATGGGGCAAGAAAAGGCGCGGTAAGATTATTGTTTGTTCCCGTGTTCGATGAACATTGCGCCATTAATAGCTTCGATGGTAACAACACCAGCTAATTTTTTGCCATCAACAACGGGAATACGTCTTAGGTTGCGTAAGCCCATAAAGGAGAGTGCCTTGAGCAAGGGGTCGTTAGCGGATACAGCAACTGGGTTTGCTGTCATGACATCACCCGCTGTTAGCTTAAGGACTTCACTGTAACCATCTTCCATGGCTTCAAAATCCCGAGCGGCAAGTGTGTCGTGAACGTAGTCTCCTTGTTGTGGGTACAATGGTATCATCACATCACGGATTGTTACAACGCCAATTAAATTGTTGTCTGTATCGATGACAGTAACAGAAGCACAATGATTCAATACCATTTTTGAAACTACGGTACGCAATGTGTCTTCTTTAGATACAGATACTGCATCATTACTTACAATTTCACGAATAAGCATATTATGACCCTCTCTTTTAAGTTTAATTTAATCCTGTAACAACTAGGTGCGATCTTTGCATAGCATATCATAAACTTAATTATATGAGATAAGCAACCTTTGTATGGGTAATAAACACAGGTTGCTTGTAAATGTTGATTTGGAAATTTCGCGTGGCATAGTGCGCATCTCGTTGGCGGAAAGACAGCTCAACGCACAATATATGCGAGGGTGGCGGAACTGGTAGACGCGCTGGATTTAGGTTCCAGTGTCTTACGGCGTGGGGGTTCGACTCCCCCCTCTCGTACCATATATGTCAATGCGCTTCCTTTACAGGGGCGCATTGATTTTTTATACAATACGTATCTTCCTTCGGAGGCTTAGATGATCCAAACTGAAGTCAAGAAACTTGGCGAAAATGAACATGAGGTAGAAGTTAAGCTACCTAAAGCGGAGTATGATAATGTTTATGCTTCGGAAAGAAATAAGCTCATATCACAAGTAAAATTACCAGGCTTTCGTCAGGGTAAGACTCCTTTAAACGTCGTTGACAAACAGTTCGGTGCAAAAATTCATGAAGATACAGTGTCAGCACTGTTGCAACGTCATTATGTTGCAGCAATTGAGTCTTCTGGGTTAACACCTGCGTTGCAGCCTGAGCTTTCATTGCCAGCGGTGCAGCCTGATGATGGGTTTGTGTTTACTTTGAAAGTGGATACTTGGCCAGAGATTGATTTGACCGATTTAAGTAAATTAAAAATTGAAACGACTACAGTTTCTGTTGATGATAGTGATGTGAAAGGTGTGCTAGAGCGTTTGTATAAATCGCAAGTGCGCTACGAAGTTGCTGATGACCGCCCTGCAGAACAAGGCGACCAATTGCATATTAACTTTGAAGGTTTCATTGCTGATGAGGCATTTGAAGGTGGTAAAGGCGAAAATGTAGCATTGGTTTTGGGTGAAGGAAGATTTATTCCTGGCTTTGAAGAGCAGTTGATTGGAAAAAAAGCTGGCGACTCTTGTGTGGTGGAAGTGACTTTCCCTGAAGATTATCAAGCGACCAACTTAGCGGGCCAAGCAGCACGTTTTGAAACAACTGTGAAGAGTGTTGGAGCTTCTGTACCGGCAAAGGATGATGCAGAGTTGGCAGAAATGTTAAATTTTGCTGATGTTGATGCTATGATGGAAGATATTCGGAGCGGTTTAAACAAAGAAGCAGAGAATGCGGGTAAAGGCGCAACTGGCGACTCAGCTCTTAATGCTTTGCTTGATGCGCATCAAATGACGTTGCCTGAGAGTTTGATTGCTGAAGATATGAAAGCAACTACAGCTCGTGTTATTCAAAACATGAAGCAGCAGGGCATGGAAGCGCCAGATACAATGCTTGAAGATGAAGCATTTAGATCGGAGGTGCGTGCACGCTCTGATCGCGGTTTAAAACTTTCAGTATTATTGCAATCGGTTCGCAAAGAGTTTGATGTCACGTTGACTGATGAAGAAGTTGATCTTGGCGTTGATGAAATGGTGACAAGTTATCCTGAAAATATGCGGGATGATTATGCGAAGTTTATTCGTGAAAACCAAGAGCAGATGGGCGCATTAAAAGACCGTTTGTTGGAACAAAAATGTGTTGCATATGTTGTTTCGCAAGCCAAAAGTACCAAAGTGAGCAAAACACTAGCTGAGTGGCAAGCGGCTCAAGAACAGGCGCAAGCATGAACTTAGTGCCTATGGTTGTAGAGCAAACGTCTCGTGGCGAACGCTCATATGATATCTTTTCCAGACTACTGAAAGAGAGAATTATTTTCTTAACAGGTCAAGTGGACGACCACATGGCAAACTTGATTACTGCACAGCTGCTGTTTCTTGAATCAGAAGGCCCAGATAAAGATATATATATGTATATCAACAGTCCTGGCGGTGTTGTCACATCAGGCATGGCTATTTATGATACCATGCAATACATTCGTTGTGATGTATCTACATTGTGTGTTGGACAAGCTGCAAGTATGGGTGCTCATTTGTTGGCAGCAGGGGCAAAAGGTAAGCGTTACGCGCTTCCGAATGCACGTATCATGATTCATCAGCCTTTGGGCGGGTTTCAAGGCCAAGCGACGGACATTGAAATTCATGCAAAAGAAATTTTAAAATTAAAAGATGACTTAAATCGCATGATGGCCAAACACACTGGGCAAGATTTAGAGAAACTGGCAGATGATGTAGAGCGTGACTATTTCTTATCTGCGGATGCAGCTTGCGAGTATGGTATTGTCGATAAAGTTTTAAGCTCTAGAGATGATGTGCCAACTGAGGCAAACGAGGGCTAATCATGACATCTACTTCAAACGGTGATTCAACATTATTTTGCTCATTTTGCGGTAAAAGCCAGCATGATGTAAAAAAACTTATTGCAGGGCCGACAGTATTTATTTGTGATGAATGTATTGAGCTCTGTAATGATATCATGGTTGAAGAGATGGGTGCTGCAGCAGAAGGTGCTGCAGCCGAGAAAGGTGAAGGGCTACCAAAACCTCAAGAAATAAAAGATTTTCTTGATGGTTATGTGATTGGACAGGAAAAGCCGAAGCGGTTGTTATCTGTTGCCGTGTATAACCACTATAAACGTTTAAAGCATAATGAAAGCAGTGAAGTGGAAATATCTAAAAGCAATGTTTTGCTTTTAGGGCCAACGGGTTGTGGTAAAACGTTATTAGCGCAAACGCTAGCACGTATTTTTGATGTGCCTTTTATCATTGCTGATGCAACGACGCTGACTGAGGCGGGCTATGTTGGTGAAGACGTAGATAATATCATTGTGAAGCTTCTTCAAGCTGCTGATGGCAATGTGGAACGGGCGCAACGCGGCATTATTTATATTGATGAAGTTGATAAGTTGGCTCGTAAATCTGATTCACCATCTATTACACGTGATGTTTCTGGTGAAGGCGTTCAGCAGGCATTGTTAAAGCTGATTGAAGGTACAGTTGCCTCAGTTTCGCCGCAAGGTGGTCGCAAAAATCCGCAACAAGAATTTACCCAAGTTGATACAACCAATATTTTATTTGTTTTGGGTGGCGCGTTTGCTGGGTTGGAAAAAATTATTGAATCGCGTGGTAAACAAAGGTCTATTGGTTTTGGAGCGGATGTAGAATCTGAGACCGAAATGAATATTGGTGAGCGTCTACAAGGTGTTGAGCCTGAAGATTTGATTAAATTTGGTTTGATTCCTGAGCTTGTTGGGCGACTTCCTGCTGTTGCGACTTTAACAGAACTTGATCGCGAAGCATTGTTACAAATTTTATCAGAGCCTAAAAATGCTCTGGTGAAACAATATGCAGCTTTGTTACACTACGATAACGTCAGTCTTACTTTTACTGATGAGGCACTAGAAGCCATCGCAGATAAAGCAATTCTGCGAAAAACAGGTGCGCGTGGGTTACGTGCAATTATGGAATCGGTCATGTTGGATGTGATGTACGACATCCCAACAATGGCAAATGTAAGTGAGTGTATTATCGATAGTGATGCTGTAAATGGTAACGCTAAACCAGAGCTTATTTTCCATAAAGGCGCAGAAGTTGCTTAATTATTAGATAGTTTGAATTCAAAAGCCTCGTTTAGCGAGGCTTTTTTTGTTTTAGGGCTTGAAAGTTAGTCTGGAAAACATTATCTAAAGATACATATAAACATGAGCAAAGAGGTGCCCTTTGGCTGAAATAGATATTTCCAAATCAAATGAATCAGGCGACAAAACAGATACCCTACCCGTGTTACCTTTACGAGATATTGTGATGTTCCCACATATGATTGTACCTTTGTTTGTTGGTCGTGAGAAATCAGTTGCTGCTTTGGAAGAGGTAATGGGAGCTGGAAAAAGTATTGTATTACTTGCTCAGCGCAACCCAGAAGATGATGCCCCAAAATTAGATGAGCTTTATCCCATAGGCACATTAGGGAATATTCTTCAAATGCTGAAGCTTCCAGATGGCACAGTGAAAGTGTTGATTGAAGGTCAGTCGCGGGTGCGTGTCGATGATTTGACTGAAGATGTTTGTTTGCGTGGCCGCTATGAAGTGCTTGCAGAAGTTGAGGAAGATGTTCATGAGCAAGAGCAAGTTGCTCGTACTGTAGTAAATCAGTTTGAGTCTTACGCAAAATTAAATAAAAAGATTGCTCCAGAAGTTTTGGTATCAATAGCTGGCGTGGAAGATGTTGACCGTTTGGCTGATACGATTGCTTCTCACTTGAATTTAAAGGTTGCAGAGAAACAAGAGCTTCTTGAAATGACCAGTGTAATCCAACGCTTAGAAAAGCTTTTTGCCATCATGGAAGAAGAAATGGATATGTTGCAGGTTGATAAACGTGTGCGTTCACGTGTGAAACGCCAAATGGAAAAAAGTCAGCGCGAATATTATTTATCTGAGCAAATGAAAGCGATTCAAAAAGAGCTTGGTGAAGATGACTCCAGCAATGAGCTTGAAGAGATTGCTGAGAAAATCAAAACGCTGGGTATGAGCAAAGAAGCCAATGAAAAAGCTTTGGCTGAATTGAAACGTTTGAAAATGATGCCTGCCATGAGTTCTGAGGCAACCGTGTTACGTGGCTACTTGGACTGGTTAATTGAGCTACCTTGGAAAAAACGCACGCGTATTCGCCGAGACTTGACTGCCGCTGAAGAGGTTCTCGATGCCGACCATTTTGGTTTAGAAAAAGTAAAAGAGCGAATTTTAGAACATTTGGCTGTATTGCAACTGGTTAAAAAAATGAAAGGTCCAATTTTGTGTTTTGTTGGGCCTCCAGGTGTAGGTAAAACATCACTTGCACAATCAATTGCGCGCGCAACACGACGTGAGTTTGTGCGTATGAGCCTAGGTGGCGTGCGGGATGAAGCAGAAATTCGCGGACATAGACGTACATACATTGGCTCTATGCCTGGTAAAGTGATCAAATCAATGAAAAAAGCAGGAACAAAAAATCCGCTTATTTTATTGGATGAAATTGATAAAATGGGTGCAGATTTCAGGGGAGACCCATCATCCGCCTTGTTAGAGGTGCTGGATCCTGAGCAAAATAGTACATTCAATGACCATTATCTTGAAGTCGACTATGACCTATCTGATGTCATGTTTATTACAACTTCAAATAGTATGAATATTCCAGGCCCATTATTGGATAGAATGGAAATTATTCATATTTCAGGCTATACAGAAGAAGAAAAGCTGGCGATAGCAAAAAAATACTTATTACCTAAGCAGTTGAAAAATCACGGGCTAAAAGAAGAGCAGCTTAGTTTGGCTGATGATGTCTTGATGAATGTGATTCGTTATTATACCCGTGAAGCTGGTGTTCGTGGGTTAGAACGGGTATTGGCGAAGCTGTGTCGGAAAATTGCACGTAAAATTGTGCTGTCAAAAGGTAAGTCGAAGCAAAAAGTTACGATTGATAACTTGGAAGATTTGTTGGGCGTTAAGCAATATCGTTTTGGTTTGGCAGAAGCTAAGGATGAGATTGGTGTTGTTACGGGCTTGGCTTGGACTGAGGTTGGTGGCGAGTTATTGCAAATTGAAACCGCGCTAACACCAGGTAAAGGTAAGTTAACAGTGACAGGGCAGCTTGGTGATGTCATGCAAGAGTCTGTTCATGCTGCGCTTACTTACGTGCGTTCACGGGCTGAGTTGCTGGGTCTTACAGCTGATTTCCATCAAAAAGTAGATATTCATGTGCATGTGCCTGAGGGTGCAATACCGAAAGATGGCCCTTCGGCAGGCTTGGCGATGGCAACATCTTTGGTGTCAGCGCTTACTGGAATTCCAGTGCGCCGCGAAGTGTGCATGACTGGTGAAATTACTTTGCGAGGTAAAAGTTTGCCCATCGGTGGCCTGAAAGAGAAGCTTCTTGCGGCGCATAGGGGCGGATTGAAAGTGGCTATTATCCCTGAAGAAAACCGTAAAGATATGAAGGAAGTGCCTAATAATGTTAAGGATTCTATGCAGGTGTATTATGCTGAAAATATGGATAAAGTGTTAGAGCATGCCTTGACACGTTTGCCAGAGGGAATGAGTATCCATACTGATTTCTCGCCAGGCATGGTTGCAGGTATTCACCTTAATGAAGGTGAGCCGACAGCACATTGACTGGATGTGATAAAAATCATTGACGGCATATAAGCATACTGCTTTAGTTCGCAGGGAAATAGTTGTAGTAACTTTCGGAGGGAAAGAATGAAAAAAGTAGAATTGATTAATCATGTTGCTGAATCTGCAAGCTTGAGCAAAGCTGATGCTGGAGCAGCAGTTGACGCAGTATTAAGTGGTATCTCTGGCGCTTTATCTTCAGGAGATAGCGTTAGTTTGGTTGGCTTTGGTACATTTTCTGTAACTGAGCGTGCAGCACGTACAGCGCGTAATCCTCGTACAGGCGAACCAATCCAAGTAGCTGCTTCAAAAGCGCCTAAATTTAAAGCTGGTAAAGGCCTTAAAGACGCTGTTAAGTAAGCATTGAAATAAAGGCTTGCATTGTGAATCGGCAACGCTAAAGTTCCGCCACTTTCGTAAGGAAGGTCCTTTGAAAGCGGGCGCTTAGCTCAGTTGGTAGAGCACCGCCCTTACAAGGCGGTGGTCGCAGGTTCGAGTCCTGCAGCGCCCACCATGGAGCGGTAGTTCAGTTGGTTAGAATGCCGGCCTGTCACGCCGGAGGTCGCGGGTTCGAGTCCCGTCCGCTCCGCCATTATTAAAGCCCCTTGGTTTCGTACCAAGGGGCTTTTTTTATGTGCATTTTTGAGCGCTCCAATATCTATTAGTGCGAGACAAATCACTTGGGCACGATATGCTTTCGGTATGGTAGAAACAGAAGATGATGCTCAACCTTATGAAAGACCGAATAAATCAAAGTTAAAAAGAGAGGCTTTGGCTTCGCTGGAGCTGGCTCAAAAGCTTGTGGATTTAGGTGAGTCTAAGTGGGCTGAGCTTTCGCTGCCTTCGCAGCTTATTGAAGAGCTAAGGATTCTCAACGATATGCGACAGTTTGGTGCCAAAAAAAGGCAGTTAAAGCTTGTGGCCAAGCTTTTGCGTGATACTGATACCCAGCTTGCGAACAAGGCTGTGGAAGAGGTCTTGACAGCTAAAAATGAATCAAAAGCTTCATTTCACCGTGTGGAAAATTGGCGGGATCGTTTGCTTGCAGAAGATAGCTCTGCTTTTGCTGAATTTTTAAGTCAGTTTCCAGGCGTGGATGTGCAGCAGATGAGCCAGTTGATTCGAAATGCTAAGCATGAGCTGAGTCATGGGAAGCCTCTTAAATCTTCAAAATTATTATTTAAGATGCTGACGAATATTGTACAGTAGATTGCTTTCGCTTTTTTTTACGTAAAAAAGCTCTTCAAGGGTCGATTTTTTGATTACTTGCCGTTATAGTGCGCCCCCTTGGCGATGTTGTGTCCGAGAATATATAGTGATATTTAAAACTGGGGAGGACTGATGTCCACTGTTGCAGATCTAAAGATTGATTTGGTAGAAGTTTGTGAGGCTGCGGCCAGAGCTTGTGCGCCTTTTGTTGGTTCAGGACAAAAAGATGAAGGTGATGGTTTGGCAGTTGATGCCATGCGCACACGTATAAACCAAGTGAATATGAAAGGTTTGATTGTCATTGGTGAAGGCGCGAAGGATGAGGCTCCTGCTCTATATGATGATGAAGAAGTCGGTACTGGCAAAGGTATTGGCGTTGATATTGCTGTTGACCCGATTGAAGGAACCAACTTGTTTGCACGAGATGCAGCGGGTTCTATTGTGACCTTGGCAGCGGCTCCTGCTGGTTCTATGTATCGCCCAGGCTCTTGTTTTTATATGGAGAAGCAAGTTTACCCTAAAGCTGCACGTGGTAAAATTGACCCAACGGCTTCAGTTGAAGTGCGTTTAACGCAGTTGGCTAAAGCTTTGAATAAAGATATCACAGAAATTACTGTGTTTGTTCTAGATAAGCCACGTCATCAACAGTTATTAAAAGAAATTTATGCTTGTGGTGCCAAAGTTCGCCTTGCAACAGATGGCGATGTGAATGGAGCGATTCAGGCAGTTTTAAACATGGGTTCTGATGCGTTGTTTGGCATTGGTGGCACGCCAGAAGGTATTGTTACAGCATGCGCTGCACGTGCAATGGGTGCTGAGATGTTCGGTCGCATGGCCCCACAAAAAGATTTCGAAATAGAATTGTGTAAGAAAGAAGGTATTGATACAACAACATACCTTACACGTGACGAGTTGGTCACTTCTGATGATTGCATGTTTATTGCTACAGGTTTAACCAGTGGTGAATATGTTGACCATGTGAAAGTTGGCACTGACCTGGATGGTAAATACATGACGACTGATACAGTCGTGTTATCAGGTTCTGTTGGTAATATCCGCCGTGTCCAAACGACTTTGCACGTTTAAACCCCAGTTTTCCAGCTATTAATTAAGATACGAAGAGGTAAGTATGAGTAATAACCGTAGACATTTGGCTAATGCCGTTCGAGCACTAGCAATGGACAGTGTTCAAAAAGCAAATTCTGGACACCCTGGCGCACCTATGGGTATGGCAGATATTGCAGAAGTGCTTTGGAATGATTTCATGAAGCATAATCCGACGAATACGAAATGGTTCGATCGCGATCGCTTTATTCTTTCAAACGGTCACGGTTCAATGTTGATCTACTCTTTACTGCATTTAACTGGATATGATCTTGGCATGGAAGATTTAAAACAATTCCGTCAATTGCATTCACGTACACCAGGGCATCCTGAATATGGTTATGCGCCAGGCGTTGAAACAACAACAGGTCCATTAGGGCAAGGTATTACCAACGGTGTTGGTATGGCATTGGCTGAGCAAACAATGGCGGCACAATTTAATAAGCCTGGACATAATATTGTTGATCACAATACATATGTGTTCCTTGGTGATGGTTGTTTGATGGAAGGTATCTCTCACGAAGCATGTTCTTTAGCTGGTACCCTTGGTTTAGGGAAATTGGTTGCATTCTGGGATGACAACGGCATTTCAATTGATGGTGAAGTTGAAGGTTGGTTTACTGATGATACACCTGGTCGTTTTGAAGCATACGGTTGGCAAGTAATCCGTGATGTTGACGGCCATGATGCTGAAGAAATTAAACAAGCGATTGAAACTGCGAAAGCTGAAACCGGTAAACCGACAATGATTTGTTGCAAAACTGTCATTGGTTTTGGCTCTCCAAATAAAGCGGGCTCTCATGATTGTCATGGCGCGGCTTTGGGTGATGAAGAAATTGCTTTGGTTCGCAAAGAGCTTAACTGGGATTCTGCGCCGTTTGAAATTCCTGCAGACGTATATGCTGGTTGGGATGCTAAAGAAAGTGGCGCTGCTGCTGAAGCAGAGTGGAATGCCCGTTTTGCTGCATATACGACTGAATACCCAGCTGAAGCTGCTGAGTTTACGCGCCGTATGAATGGCGAGTTGGCAGCAAACTGGGAAGCTGGAGCAGACGCATTTATTGCTGAAGTAGCTGCTAAAGGTGAAACCATTGCATCGCGTAAAGCATCTCAAAATGCGATTGAAGGTCTTGCGAAACTTACCCCTGAATTTTTGGGCGGTTCTGCAGACTTGGCAGGTTCAAACTTAACATTATGGTCGGCTGCAGACCCTATTCGTGCGAGCAATCCAGGGGGCAATTATGTCAACTACGGTGTGCGTGAATTTGGTATGGCTGCAATGATTAATGGTATTGCATTGCATGGTGGTTTTGTGCCTTATGGTGCTACTTTCTTGATGTTTTCTGAATATGCGCGCAACGCATTACGCATGGCAGCATTGATGAAGGTTCGTCATATTGAAGTGTTTACACATGATTCAATTGGTTTGGGTGAAGATGGTCCGACACATCAACCTGTAGAGCAAACGGCTACATTACGCATGATTCCTAATATGGATGTATGGCGTCCTTGTGATGCGGTTGAGTCATCTGTTGCTTGGAAAGTTGCGATGCAGAATGCAACAGGTCCAACGTCTTTGATTTTCTCACGTCAGGGTTTGCCTCATCAAGATCGTACTGCTGAGCAAATTAAGTTGGTTGAGCGTGGTGGGTACATTCTTAAAGATTGTGATGGTGTTCCTGATGCAATTATTATCGCAACGGGTTCTGAAGTGTCGCTTGCTATGGAAGCGGCAGCTGCCATTACAGGCAAAAAGGTTCGTGTTGTATCTATGCCTTCAACAAATGCATTTGATAAACAAGATGCTGCTTATAAAGAGTCTGTGTTACCAGCGGCAGTCTCAGCACGTGTGGCTGTTGAAGCTGGTGTAACTGGGTTCTGGGCTAAGTATACTGGTTTAAATGGTAAAGTGATTGGTATCGATACTTTCGGTGAGTCAGCTCCTGCAGGCGAACTATTTAAACTATTTGGTATTACAACTGAAGCAGTGGTTGCCGCAGTTAACGACGTAGCATAATTTTTTAATAAAAACTCGGAGAGGAGAAGAGTAGATGACAACTAGAATTGGTATTAATGGATTTGGCCGTATTGGCCGTATGGCATTTCGTGCTGTTGCAAAAGAATTTAAAGATATGGAAATCGTAGCTATCAATGATTTGTTAGAGCCTGAATACTTGGCTTACATGTTGAAACATGATTCTGTTCACGGTCTTTTTGATGGTGACGTGAAAGTTGAAGGCAACAATCTTGTCGTAAATGGTAAAACAATTCGTTTGAGTGCAGAGCGTAACCCTGCGGACCTTAAATGGAATGAAGTGGATGTTGATATCGTACTTGAATGTACTGGTTTCTTTCTCACTGAAGAATCTTGCCAAGCACACATTGATGCGGGTGCCAAGAAAGTGGTTCAATCAGCGCCTTCTAAAGATGCGACGCCAATGTTTGTATATGGTGTTAACCATGAAAAATATGCTGGTGAAGCAATCAGCTCAGCAGCTTCTTGTACGACAAATTGCTTGGCTCCTTTAGCTAAAGTCATTAATGATAACTTCGGTATCAAACGTGGTTTGATGACTACAGTGCATGCTGCAACTGCAACACAAAAAACTGTTGATGGTCCTTCAATGAAAGACTGGCGTGGTGGCCGTGGTATTCTTGAAAATATTATTCCATCTTCAACTGGTGCAGCGAAAGCGGTAGGTATCGTGCTTCCTGAGTTGAATGGTAAATTGACTGGCATGGCTTTTCGTGTGCCTACATCTGACGTATCTGTTGTGGATTTAACTGTTGAGTTAGAAAAAGAAGCATCTTACGATGAAATCTGTGCTGCAGTAAAAACTGCTTCTGAAACACCTGGTATCGGTGATACATTGGCATATACAGATGAGAAAGTAGTTTCTACAGACTTCCGTGGCTGTAGCTACTCTTCAATTTTTGATTCAACTGCAGGTATTGCACTGGATGGCACATTTGTGAAACTTGTGACTTGGTATGACAATGAATATGGTTACACTGCGAATATGATGCGTTTTGTGCGTCACGTAGCAAAAAACTAAAGAATAAATGTAAGTGGAAGGCTTCTTTTAGGGGGGGCTTTCCACGTTTTCTTTTGCTTGTTTTGTAAGAAGGAAACAAAAGCAAACGTTTTTATAAAAAAGAAGGGGAGTAAGCATGTCTGTAATCAATATGACCGATTTGGATTTGGCGGGTAAACGCGTATTAATACGTCAGGATTTAAATGTTCCAATCACTGATGGGAAAGTTTCTTCAGATAAACGTATTCGTGCATCACTTTCTACACTTGAGCACTGCATTAAAGCGGGCGCTAAAGTTTTGGTTATGTCACATTTGGGCCGCCCAACCGAAGGACAAGTTGAAGAGCAATTTTCATTAGCGCCTGTTGCAGTACATATGACCAGTCTTTTGGGTCAAAATGTGCGTTTGGTTAAAAATTATGTTGGCGCTGATGTTGAAGTGGCAAATGGCGAAGTTGTTTTGCTTGAAAATGTTCGTTTTAATGTTGGCGAAAAGAGTAATGATGAAGCTTTGTCGAAACAGTATGCTGATCTTTGTGATGTATATGTCATGGATGCATTTGGTACTGCGCATCGTGCACAAGCATCGACGCATGGTGCAGGTAAATTTGCTGCAACAGCATGTGCCGGCCCACTGCTTGCAGGCGAGTTAGAAGCACTTGGTAAAGCGCTAGATAACCCAGCACGCCCGATGGTGGCGATTGTGGGAGGCTCAAAAGTTTCTACAAAATTAACAGTGCTTGAATCACTTTCTACGATTGTAGATCAGTTGGTTGTTGGTGGTGGTATTGCAAATACATTTATCGCAGCAGCAGGCAACCCAGTTGGCAAGTCTTTGTATGAAGCAGATTTAATAGATACGTGTAAAAAACTGACTGCAGATGCGGAAGCACGTGGCGGTAGCATTCCTGTGCCAACAGATGTTGTTTGTGCAAAGGAATTTTCCCCGACTGCAGCAGCAACACTAAAGGGTGTGACTGAAGTATTGGACGACGATATGATTTTTGATATCGGTCCTGATTCAGCAGAGGTATTGGCAAAAATTATTAAAAATGCTGGAACGATTGTTTGGAATGGCCCAGTTGGCGTATTTGAATTCGATCAGTTTGGCGAAGGTACAAAAGCTATATCTATGGCAATCGCTGAGTCATCTGCATTTTCCATTGCAGGTGGTGGTGACACATTGGCGGCAGTAGATAAGTATAATATTTCAGACAAAGTATCTTATATTTCAACTGGTGGTGGAGCATTTCTAGAGTTTCTAGAAGGTAAAAAGCTTCCTGCGGTTGAAATGTTAGAGGAGCGAGCTGCAAAGTGACTAATCTTATTCGTAGAACCAAAATAGTAGCAACACTAGGGCCTGCATCTGAATCACCAGAGATGTTGACTAAAATGATTAAAGCCGGTGTGAATGTGGTTCGCTTGAACTTCTCACATGGAACACCTGAAGAGCATCAGCAGCGTGCAGCGAATGTACGTGAAGCAGCCAAAGCAAATGGTGTTGTTGTCGGTATTCTTGCAGATATGCAAGGTCCGAAAATCCGCTGTGGTAAATTTAAAGTGGGGAAAACACTGCTTAAAGTGGGCCAGAAATTCATTCTAGATGGTGCAATGAGTCTTGATGATGGTGATGATGAACGTGTAGGTCTCACTTATAAAGAGCTGGTTACAGATGTTGTGCCAGGCGCTAGAATTTTATTGAATGATGGTCTTTTGGTAATGGATGTTGATGAAGTTGTCGACCAAGAGATTCGTTGTACTGTTGTTGTGGGTGGTGTGTTATCCAACAACAAAGGTATCAACCGTGCTGGTGGCGGTTTATCTGCGGCAGCATTAACTGAAAAAGATAAAGAAGATATTAAAACTGCATGTGCGATAGGCATTGATTATATTGCTATTTCTTTTCCGCGTGATGGTAAAGATATGGAATATGCGCGTTCTTTAGTTGAGGCTGAAGGTTCGCATGCTGGTTTGGTGGCTAAAGTTGAACGTGCGGAAGCTGTTCTGGATCACAATTTAAAAGCAATTATGGAAGCATCTGATGCGGTAATGGTTGCACGTGGTGATTTGGGTGTAGAAATTGGTGATGCTGCTGTCCCTCCTGTGCAAAAGAAAATGTTACGTATGGCACCGAAGTACAATTGCCCTGTGATTGTGGCAACGCAAATGATGGAATCGATGTGTGAAAACCCGATTCCTACCCGTGCTGAAGTGAATGATTGTGCCAATGCCGTTTTGGATGGCACAGATGCTGTGATGCTTTCTGGTGAGTCTGCAGCGGGCAAGTATCCTGTTGAAGCTGTTGAAGCTATGCATCGCACTTGTATTGAAACTGAAAAACAACGTATTTTCCCATCTTCGCAAACACGTGATCCAAGGTTTCCGCCACATTCAGTAGATGAATGTATTGCGCGTCAAGCTATGGAAGTTGCGCATGCAATGCCAATTAAAGCGATTGCAGCATTCACGCGAAGTGGCAATACAGTATTATATATGTCTCGCCATTTGGGTGATGTGCCTATTTATGCGGTGACTTCTGAAGAAAATACACTAGGACGCGTTACCTTGTTTCGTAATGTGACACCGTTGCGTATGCCGATTCAATATGGTGCTACAGATGCACCCAAAGCGACATCAGATATTCAAGTGAAAATGACTGATGAAGGAATTGCTGCTGAAGGTGATTTGATCATCATGACATTTGGCACACCGATGGGTGAATCAGGTGGCACCAATGCAATGAAAATCATAAGTTTAAAAAACTAAAGTTAAAATAGAAAAAGGAGAACAAAATGGCATTAATTTCTTTACGACAATTGTTGGATCATGCTGCTGAGAATGATTATGGCATGCCTGCATTTAATGTGAATAACATGGAGCAAGTCCATGCAATCATGGAAGCAGCAAATGAGGTGAATTCACCTGTTATTATGCAAGGTTCAGCTGGTGCACGCGGTTATGCTGGTGAACCTTTCTTACGTCACATGATTGATGCAGCAATTGAGCAATACCCACACATTCCAGTTGTGATGCATCAGGATCATGGTTCTGAGCCAGCTGTATGTTTGCGTTCTATTCAATCTGGTTTTTCATCAGTAATGATGGATGGCTCTTTAGAAGCAGATTGTAAAACTCCGGCTTCTTTTGAATACAATGTAGCGGTAACGAAAAAAGTTGTGGATATGGCTCACGCTGGTGGTGTTTCTGTAGAAGGCGAGTTGGGTTGTCTTGGTTCTTTGGAAACAGGCGAAATGGGCGAAGAAGATGGCCATGGTGCTGAAGGTAAACTTGACCTTGATATGCTGTTAACTGGTGTTGATGAAGCGGTTGATTTCGTGAACCAAACCAACGTTGATGCTTTGGCAATTGCTATTGGTACTTCTCACGGCGCATACAAATTCACCAAGCCGCCAACTGGCGAAGTTCTTCGTATTGACCGCATTGAAGAAATTCATGCTGCACTTCCAAATACGCATTTGGTTATGCACGGTTCTTCTTCTGTTCCTCAGGAATGGTTGGCAATCATCAATGAATTTGGTGGCGAAATGGGCGAAACTTATGGTGTACCTGTTGAAGAAATCGTTAAAGGTATCAAATCAGGCGTTCGTAAAGTAAATATCGATACTGATCTTCGTATGGCTTCTACAGGTGCGGTTCGTCGCCACTTGAAAGAAAACCCATCAAACTTTGACCCACGTAAATTTTATAAAGCAGCGAAAGATGCGATGAAAGATATTTGTAAAGCACGTTTTGAAGCATTTGGAGCAGCAGGGCAAGCTTCAAATATCAAAGTGAAATCATTAGAACAAATGATTAGTTTTTATAACTGAGCTTTAATGGAATAAAGTGTTTGATAAAAAAAGGCGAGCCTGTATAGGTTCGCCTTTTTATGTAGGTGGGGGTTGCGATTGAAGGACATGTTGAATATCTGGAAAAGTCGTTGGCTTGCATTTTTACATGATATTGCATGGGTGTTTCTTGCGGTTTATTTGTCATTTGCACTACGCTTTGATTTTTCAGTTATTCCGGCACACCATGTACAAAGTGCATGGTATTTAATTTATATCTCTCTTCCAATGCAAGCTCTGAGTTATTGGTATTATGGATTATATCGCGGCATATGGCGCTTTGCATCATTACCAGATCTTAAGCGTATTTTACAATCTGTGTTGGTTGGCACACTTTTAACTTATTTCACTGCTTTTATTTGGTTTCGGTTAGAAGGAATTCCACGCTCAAGTTTGATTTTGTACCCTATACTGCTCATGGGTGGATTAGCAGGGGCTCGTTTGCTTTACAGGTGGCTTAAAGACCAACGCGTAAACTTATCACCCGTTGAAGGTAAGCATGTTTTGGTTATAGGAGCAGGTAAAGCAGGAGAGCTGCTTGTCCGAGATATTCTCAAATCTAATAAATACATCCCTATAGGCTTCTTGGATGATGAAAAAAAGAAAAAAGGAATGGATATACATGGTATCCGAGTATTGGGTGTGGTAGCTGATTTACCCAGTATACTTTCTGACCAGAGCATTGATGAAGTTTTACTTGCTATGCCTTCTGCTAGCCCCGCTTTATTACAAGGAATGATGAAAACTTGTGTGGATATGGGCGTAGTATGCCGAATGCTGCCTTCACTTCAGGAGCTTGCAGATCATATCCCTGATATAGGAAGTCTTAGAAGTATTCGTTTAGAAGATCTGCTTGGTCGTGATGAAGTTGCACTGGATGATGAGAAAGTAAGGCAATTTATCCGTAATAAACGCGTGATGATTACGGGTGCAGGGGGGTCGATTGGTTCTGAGTTATGCCGGCAGTTGATGGGTTTTAATCCTACTCAATTGGTCTTGGTTGACCATGCCGAATTCAATTTGTATCAAATTGATAATGAACTACAAAAGTTGGATAATTATAAAGTGAGTACTGCTGTGTTGGGTGATATTCGTGATACTGCGCATATGGATTGGGTTTTTAGCCATTATAAACCTGAAATTATATTTAATGCGGCAGCATATAAACATGTACCACTGGTAGAAGCAAACCCAGAAGAAGGTATTAAAACCAATGTATTAGGAACCTGTATGATAGCCGATATAGCTGCCAAATATCATTGTGGTTATTTTGTACAGGTTTCAACCGATAAAGCTGTGAATCCAGCCAATGTTATGGGTGCGACTAAACGGATGGCAGAAGTTTATTGCCAAAATTTAAATGAGAGAAGTGATACCGCATTTATCACCACTCGTTTTGGTAATGTTTTAGGTTCTGCTGGAAGTGTGGTTCCTTTGTTTAGGCAACAAATTGAAGCTGGTGGACCAGTGACCGTGACGCATACTGAAATTACACGCTTTTTTATGACGATTCCAGAAGCTGTATCTCTCATTTTACAGGCGGCAACGATGGGTGACGGCGGGGAAATTTTTGTATTGGATATGGGCGAACCAGTAAAAATTAGAGATTTAGCTGAACAAATGATACGGCTGGCAGGATTAACACCTGATGTGGACATTCAAATTGTATACACAGGGTTAAGACCTGGTGAAAAGCTGTACGAAGAGCTGTTTCATGAGGCTGAAGCTTTGCAAGGTACTGAACACCCTAAAATCATGCTTTCAAATATTCGAAGAATGAATTGGGATGAAGTGCAAAATTATCTTGTGCTTATTCGTCAGGCATGTGTCAACCGTGACGTGCCTGCGCTGATTAATTTATTGCAAAAACTGGTGCCAGAGTTCACTCCTGATAAACGCTTTTTACATTAATGGTTAAAAGCGGACATGGTAGTTTGCAGGTCCGTGTTGTTGTCTTTGCACCATTATGGATTGAATTTGACTATTTATGGCTAGAAAAACTTGGAAAGCCTAAGCTTGGTGTTCGGGTTGCGGTTCCTTTTGGGCATGGAAAGCGTACGGGTGTAGTGACAAAGATTTCTCAACATGAAGAATCACAAATACTTAAATTTGTGTTGGATCGTTTTGATGTTGATTGCCCGTTTAATGACAAATATCAACGCTGGTTAGACCGAGCATCAGCCTACCATTTATGCCCAAAAGGGGATATGTATGAGCTGGCATTAGCATGGTGTGCTAATGATAAACAAAGGCGATTTCGCTGTTTAGATGTTGCACAGTTAAATGATGTGGACAAAGATTTAACCCTCGCTTTTCAAACGAAAAGAATGATTTCATTAACAACAATTGCAAAGCATTGTAATCCAGAAGCTATTCAGTGGCGTGTATTGCAAGCCTTGGAGCAAGGTGTGCTTGAAGAAATCGTTACTACAACCAAAAGTAATCAATCAACTATACATCAGCCTCTTACATTGCGATTAACACAACAACAAGCTGTAGACGACTTGATTTTAAATCAAGAAAGGTTTCACCCAAGTCTGTTGTTTGGGTGTACTGGCTCAGGTAAAACAGAAGTATACTTGCAAGCAGCAGCACATCTCATATCAGAGGGCAAACAGGTATTGATTCTGGTGCCAGAAATTGGGCTGACACCGATGTGGATGAACCGTTTGCTTAGTAGGTTTGAGCGTGTTGCGATTTGGCATTCAGGCCTCACTGCACGAGAGAAAATTAGTGTGCGGCATCAGCTTGCCGACACGCAAGTGCTGCTAGGAACGCGTTCGGCGCTTTTTTTACCGCTTGATAAACTTGGTTTAATCGTGATTGATGAAGAGCATGATACATCATTTAAACAGCAAGACGGTGTCGCCTATTCAGCAAGAGACATGGCACTGCTTTTGGCGCAAGAGTTAGAAATACCGATAATTTTAGGTTCAGCTACGCCAAGTTTGGAAAGTTGGCGCCAAGTGCAACATGGCCACATGGTATGTTTTCGACTTACGGAACGTGTATTTAAGCATACAACCATTGTCCCTGAAATTATTGATATGCGAGGCACACATGAGGTCATTTCGGCTACATTGTTGCAACGATTACAAGAGACACATGCACGTGGGGAGCAGAGCATGCTCTATCTTAACCGTCGTGGTTATGCACCAGCATTACAATGTACAGCCTGTGGACACGTACCATCATGTCGTTTATGTAGCTTGCGTTTAACGCTGCATCGGAGAGAAGGTTTGTTGCGCTGTCATGCCTGTGATTATACACAAAAAATAAGCCGTAGATGTAAGGAATGTGGTGAGCAGGCCTTTTTGCCATTGGGTTCAGGTACGGAAAGGTTAGAGGATGACTTACAAGCAGCCATGCCTGATTTAAAGTTGGCACGTTTTGATCGTGATGTGGTTCGTCATACCCGAGACTTAATGGAAGTATTAACTGCATTTGAAGCAGGAGAAATTGATTGCCTGTTAGGAACACAGATGCTGGTGAAGGGGCATCATTTTCCTAATGTGACACTGGTTGGCATAATTAATGCAGATTTAGGCATGAATATGCCTGATTTTAGAGCTTCGGAGCGCTGGTGGCAGCAAATGACGCAGGTTTTTGGGCGGACAGGCCGCGGTGAACAGGCTGGGAAAGTGGTCGTGCAAACGTGGAATCCTGAGGCACCTTGGTTTAATCGTTTGGATGAAGAAAAGGCAGAAGATGTACTTCATGATGAATTAAGCTTACGGGAATTGACCAAGTTTCCGCCTTTTTCACGTTGGGTTCGCATTGTTTTTTCGGCAACCCAATTGGATAAAGCGCTGCTCGCAGCGCAAGATTTTGGGAAAGCACTCGAGCACTGGCATGATGTAAAGGTGAGTGGCCCTATGCCATGTGCCCTAGAACGTTTGGCAGGACGATTTCGTTTTGAGTTGATTGTCCGCGATGAAAGTCGTAAACACCTACCTTGGCAATTGTTACCCTTACTAAAAAATAAACGCATACCATCTGGTGTGCGCCGTAAAGTGGATGTAGACCCTCAAGATTTGATGTGAAATTGTGAATGCATGAAACTTGTATCTTGCGGCAAGGTTTTTGAAAGAATAAGTCGTGGCGACGGGTTGCAAGTAAGTTCACTGTCTGTGATAGTTTGAATCATGTCAGCCCATATCAGCCCAGAATTACAGAAAAAAATCGAACTTATGGTTGAATCTATGCCTGCTTTCCCGCGTAGCGTGCATAAGATTTTAGATTTAACATCAGATGTGAATTGCGCCCCTAAAGATGTGGTTGAGGCGATTGAGCATGATCCTGTCATGATGGGAAAAATTCTTAAGCTGGTGAATTCCGCATTTTATAGTATGCCGCGAAAAGTAACTTCGATTAAACATGCAGTTATTTACATGGGCATGAACACTGTAAAAAATATGGCGTTAAGCATTGCAACAGTGGGCATGTTACCTAAATACAATGCGGCACGTTTTGATATGTCGGCTTTTCTTCTTCATTCGTTGGTTACAGGGTTTGTAGCAAGGAAAATTTCTGAACATATAGATAGGCAAGAGTTTGATAGTATTGATTTTTTTGTGGCAGGTTTGTTACATGATTTTGGCAAGGTGGTATTGGCATTGTCCGTGCCTGATCTTTTTGCGCAAGCACTGGAGATGACCAAAGAGGGTATATCACTACAGCAAGCAGAAATAACTATGATAGGTGTAGATCATAGTCAAGTGGGAGCGGCTCTCGGTGAGAAGTGGAATTTTCCAGCACCTTTGGTACAAGCTATAGCTGAGCACCACCAACCAGAGCTTGTTTCCAATATTTTGCGGGACTATGTTTTTGCGGCTAACCAGATATGTAAAATGAAGTCTATTGGTTATGCTGGTCATGATATTGTTGAGCCTATGTCTGATTTGCTCATGGCGAATCTTGATGGTAGTTTGGATACACTGCTTGAAAAGGTTGGTAACTTAGAACCGCTAATTGATGAAGCTAAAGTGTTTGCAAGTTTGTAGTGTTTGCAAGTTTTTATGTAGGTAAAGGGCTATAAACTGAAAGGACTGGTGAGGTGAACATGGAAGTGAAGTTTTGGGGTGTTCGAGGCTCAATTGCATCACCTGGTCCAAATACTGTGCGTTATGGTGGCAATACTACATGTATTGAGATTCGTGCGGGCAAAGAATTAATTATTCTCGATGGTGGCACAGGTATTTTTCCGTTGTCACAAACGTTGTTCCCAGAATTGCCACGCAAGAGCCATATCTTTATTACCCATTCTCATTGGGATCATATTCAAGGTCTACCCTTTTTTATCCCTATCTTTATTCCTGATAATCATATTCATTTGTATGGTGCTTTTGATCCGATTTCAAACAAAGGCATAGAGCATGTTTATGATGTGCAGTTGCAATATAGCTATTTTCCGATTCGTGAAGCTGAGTTGAAAGCTAGAATGCACTACCAGTCACTATCACCGGGTCAGACGGTTCACATTGGTGACGTGACGATTCATACGGTACTCATGAATCACCCTGTTACGAACTTGGGATATAGAGTTGAATATCAAGGGAAATCAGTGTTTTTTACTGGGGATCATGAACCGCCATATAATCTTTGCGATAAAAACGATAAGGATTGGCAGGATTATGAAGCTTTGGTGGTGCAGAAAACGACAGATATTGACGATGTTATGCGTGATGTGGATGTCTTAATTGCAGATTCTTCTTACACACCAGAGGAATATAAACAAAAACAAGGCTGGGGGCATGGAACTTTTGATAGTTGCATTAAAATGGCTGAACGCATTGGTGCCAAAAGACTTTTTTGTACACACCATGAACCAACACGCTCTGACGATGCTTTGGAGAAAGTTTTTAATGAAGCGCTTGAACGCTGTAAACCAAAACCCAGCTTGGACGTACAATTGGCTCAAGAAGGCTTGAGCATTAAATTGTAAGCTTTGGTGTGGTAATATCGTTTGAAGAGTGTTTGAATACGGCTTATGTTTTTTCTGCGTAACATGATATTATTATTGCTAGTTTACTTCACATCAAGCACTGCTTTATGGGCAGTAGAGTTTAATGTGCAAGCAGAAAAAGCACTCTGGCGCTATCAAGAATACGCTAAAGATGTTACAGGCTTTTCAGCAATACTACCCTCAAAGGCTCAGGGTGATGGTGCCTTGGTGAAGTTACGCTTAAGTAGCGAACGAGATCAAGACTGGTTTTATGCAATCAGTGGCAGTTTGATGGACTCTACTGCATCAGCGCAAGAAGTGTGGGGCGTGACACAAACCAATCAACTTACAATGAAACAACAAGATGTCCGTATTGACATACAACGTCGGTTTTTAGGTGCTAGGTTTGGGCTTTGGCTATCTACACGCCAGCAAAAGCAAGAACGAAAAGATTTTGTTGTTAATCATGTCGCAACACCTTTAGCAAATGAGCCGATTATTGAAAAAATATCCAGCAACTGGATAGGTTTATCGCTTACTTCAGTGGGCGGAAATGTGGGGCAATTTGAAGCACGTATTGATGCAGGATTAGCTCTAAAAGTTAAAGTGACAAACCCATTATTTATCTATCCATTTTCGAAGAAAGATGGTTTTAGAACAGGTGTTCATTTGCGTTGGACTTTGCCAAAGCAAGAGGTAGGTGTTTCAGGTTTAAATATCACTTTGCGCTACGAGTATCAAGAGCTGGGTGGCGAAAACACCATGAACAATGGTTTTTGGCCCTATAATCGTTGGCAAGTGGCTTCAGTGGGAATGATGTACGCATGGTAATGTCATGGTTGCCACGTTGGTTGGAGTATGGCCTTGTGTTGTTAGCAGCATGGCTTATGGCAGGTTTGTTTGTGACGAATTCACCTATGCAAGGCAAGAGCCAACTGTTATCTGGGCAGGCAATCCAAACTACGATGCAACAGCTTCCTACAGAGCGTTTTTTGAGTAAGGTACATTTATTTGGGGAGCCTCTTAAACAAGAGGTTAAACGCGAAAAACAAGTTGCTGTGGTTGATAGTAAACTCAATGTGAAGCTCATCGGTACGGTTGTTGCAGGTGTAAAATCTGCGGCAGTGGTTTCGGTGAATGGAAGCCAAAAACAGCAGGTTTTCTTTTTAGATGAAGAGATTCAACCTCAGGTGGTGCTTCGTGCAGTTGAAGCAACGGAAATTGTGGTTGAAAATCATGGTAAAAGAGAGCGTATTAGTATTGAAGCTGGGAAAAGTATCGTTGCTGTGCAATCTAATCAAGTAAGGCAGGTTGCTAGGCCAGCAGCTCGACGATTAGATCGACGAATTGACAAAAGACATTTGCAGAGCCAAATGCGAAATTTTTCAACATTACTAAGTCAAGCACGTGTTACACCGCATTTTACCAACAAAAAAGCAGATGGTTTTATTATTAGTGAGATTGTAAAAGGTTCGCTGTATGAAGAAATTGGGTTAAAAAATGGCGATGTTATTCAAAAGGTTAATGGTGAGTCGGTGACGAGCGCTGAGCAGGCCATGCGCATGTATCGGGAATTACAAAATTCAACATTCATTGACGTGGAAATTAATCGCGGTGGAAGTTTGCAACAAGTGAGTTATAGCATCCAATGAGTTTGATATTTAGAGGGTTTAATATGCATAAGAGTATCAATGTGAAACTGTGGTTGTTTGCACTTCTGATGGCACTGGGCAGTAGTAGTGCTATGGCAGCGAATGTGACCATGAATTTTAAAAATGCAGATATTCGGGCATTTGTTGAATTTGTTTCGGGGTTTTCAGGGAAAAACTTTTTAATTGATAATCGGGTCAAGGGTAATGTGACTATTGTTTCACCATCGCCAATTTCTGAGCAAGAGGCTTATGATGTCTTTTTGTCGGTATTAGAGGTGAATGGCTTCGCGACAGTGACGAGTGGTTCAGTAATTAAAGTGGTACCTCGGGCTGAAAGTAAACAAAAGGCAGTTGAGGTTAGAGCGTCAGGGTTAGCACCAAAAACCGATGCGATGATGACGCAGGTTTTGCGTTTGAAATATGCAGATGCTCAGCAACTGGTTGCCTTGTTACGGCCGTTAATTTCCCCAAACAGCCATTTGGTGGCTTATCCGCGGGGCAACATGCTATTGCTGACGGATTCAGCGAGCAATATTCGTAGAATACAAAAGATGATCAAGCTGATTGATCGTCAAGATGCAGTGGGGGTGCAATTGTTCCCGCTTGAACATGCCTCAGCTGATAAGTTGGCGACTACGCTTTCAGGCTTGTATGCCTCAGTAGGTAACGGTAGCCCAAGTTCAATCAAAGCATTATCTCACCAACCAGGAAATATTTTAATTGTCGTTGCTGCGCCACAAATGATTAATGAAGTCGCTGAAGTTGTACGAAAACTTGATGTTAAACCCAAGCCAGATTCAGGACGTTTACAAGTACGCTATTTAAAACATGCAGATGCAACGGATGTTGCGAAAGTGATTACGGAACTTGTAGGTGCAGGTGGCGCTGCAAACAAAGCACCTGGTGCACAAGGGAAACTATTCTCAGGTGAAGTGAAGGTGGTTGCTGAGCCTGCAACAAATGCGCTTTTGGTTACAGCAGATCCCAGTGATATGAATGCTGTGAATGGTATCATTGATAAACTTGATGTGCGCCGTTTACAGGTATTGGTTGAGGCACTGATTGTGGAAGTGAGTGGCAATGCGATAGAACGTTTTGGCGTGGATTGGATGTCATCAAAAGGAGCCGTGTTGGGTGTGCAAAACTTTGGTAATATCAGCACGACAGGTGTTGCATTAGGCGTCAATAGCACTGTGGCAGCGCCTCTTAGTAATGCTGCAGTGCTTGCTGGAGCCTCGCAGACAGGCTTGACGTTGGGCGTGGCAAATAGTGCACTTTCAATTGGGGCGTTGGTTCATGCCATGGAGTCAGATGGGGATGCAAATGTACTTTCAACACCTAATTTGTTGACGATGGACAATGAAGAGGCAGAGATTGTGGTGGGTAAAAATGTGCCTTTTTTAACAGGGCAAAACGCTACCCAAGGTGGCACGGCCAACCCATTTCAAACTATTGAACGTAAAGATGTTGGCCTGACTTTACGTGTTAAACCGCAAATTTCTGAAGGGGACACCGTACGTTTAGAGTTGTATCAAGAAATCTCCAGCGTAGATGGCGGGACAGCTGCTGAAGGTGGTTTAATTACCAGTAAACGTTCGATTAAAACTGTAGTTTTGGCCAATGATGGTGAGATGATTGTCTTGGGAGGCTTGATGCGAGATGATATTAATGAATCATCGCAACGTGTTCCCTGCTTGGGCTCTATGCCTATTCTTGGAGAGGCTTTTCAGTTTACAAATAACACCCGCTCAAAAACCAACCTTATGGTATTTTTGCGCCCACATATTGTAAAAGATTCAGGTGATATACAGTCGATAACGAGCGAAAAATACAATAATATTCGGGGACTGTATGAAAAACCAAATAAAAACAGTTCAATTATTTTCCCTAAAAACACAAAAGCAATGCCACAAGCCTTAAAACCGGAAGTAATGTTAGAGCAGTTGAGATTGGACGAAAATATCCAAGGCGCGCAAGAAAAGATGATGACAGATGCTGAAATCAAAACCAAAGCAGTGGATGAGCAATAAACCATGCAACATTTAGGTCGAATCAGTAATGACCAGGTGGATGAAGCAAGGTTAATGCATTTTTCTTTGCAAGTTTTGCGTGCAGGGCCAATTTTACCACTTCAACCGACAGCAGATATGTTAAATCCCGTTGCAGTGCCTGAAGAAGCGGTGGAAAATGCTTCTTGGCCTTGGGAACTGTTGGATGATTGTCGTCGTACATTTGGGGGGGAAGTGCAGCCCGTACTTGTGCCTAAAGATGAAATTCTAACGGCATTGAACCGTGCCTTTGATATGGCGAGTGCTTCTGCTGAGCAAATGCTTGAAAACCTCGAAGATGATGAATTAGGACTGGCCAAAGAGCTAGAAGAGGTTGGCGATTTATTGGAGTCTGAAGATGATGCTCCTGTTATTCGTTTGGTGAATACATTGCTCTCTCAAGCACTCAAAGATAGAGCCAGTGATATTCATATTGAACCGTTTGAATCGCAGGTTTTGGTGCGTTTTCGTATTGATGGGGTGTTACATAGCATTGTGAAACCACCGAAGGCTGTGCAAGCAGCAATGGTGAGCCGCATTAAAGTGATGGGTGGCCTTGATATTGCAGAAAAACGTCACCCACAAGATGGTCGTTTTCGGGTGAAAGTCGCAGGCCGTGAAGTTGATGTGCGTGTTTCAGTGTTGCCTACTGCACATGGTGAACGTGTGGTGATGCGTTTGCTTGACCGTAGTGCCAAGCTTTTAACATTAAAAGATTTAGGCATGAGCCCTGCGCAACATAACATTATGCAAGGCGTGATTGCGGAGCCGCATGGTATTGTCTTGGTAACAGGGCCAACAGGTTCAGGGAAAAGTACAACACTTTATGCCTCACTTATGGAAGTGGATCGTAAAAATCGCAATGTGATGACGATTGAAGATCCGATTGAATATCAGTTAGAGGGTGTGGGTCAAATGCAGGTCCAACCTAAGATTGGTGTGACCTTTTCAGCAGGTCTCCGCTCAATTTTGCGCCAAGACCCTGATATTGTCATGATTGGTGAAATTCGTGATTTAGAAACTGCAGAAATTGCGATTCAAGCATCATTAACTGGCCATATGGTGTTTGCCACACTGCATACCAATGACGCACTATCGGCGATTGTTCGTTTGCAAGACATGGGGCTTGAGCCCTATTTGGTGGCCTCATCTCTGGTGATGGCGCAAGCGCAGAGGTTGGTGCGCAGACTGTGTGAACATTGTAAAACACCGCGAGAGATTCACAGAGGTGAGTGGGAGACATTGGAGATTAAGTCTGAAGCTATGGCAGACACTACTGTTGTTTATGATGCTGTTGGCTGTGATGAGTGTTTAAACACCGGTTATATTGGGCGTGTTGCAATTTATGAGTTAATGCCAATCACCCAAAAAATGCGTAATGCCATTCATGATGGCGCTGGTTTGCCTGCAATGCGCAGGTTAGCGGCTAAAGAAGGTGCAATATCATTGCGTCAGGATGGTGCTCGTCATATTGCCGCAGGTATGACGACCTTTGATGAAGTGTTGATGGCAACACGTGCTGATGTGGTGATTGAAGAGACTTTGGTTAATGAGGTTATTCAAGCGTGAGCTTATTCACCTATGAAGCCATTGATGAACAAGGGCGACGTAAAAATGGTGAAATAGACTCTGATTCAGAGCGGGCTGTTCGCCAAACACTTCGTACTCAGGGTTTGATGGTTCGAAAACTCACACTCGTTGAAAATGCAAATAAACAAAAAGGTGAAGCGAAAGCCTCACAACGCCTAAAATCTGCAGAGACAGTTAACTTTCTTCAGCAACTTGCCACTTTGATTGATTCGGGCATGCCCTTGGTTGAGGCTTTGGCTTCTATTGCAGAAGGCATGGAAAATGCGCGTTCTAGCCGAGTTGTGTCTTCGATTCGTCAGCAGGTATTAGAGGGCAACGCTTTAGCGGAAGCTTTGCGTGTCCATGGTTTTGATGATGTGATTTGTAATATGGTTGCAGCAGGGGAAGAAACGGGGCAATTGGATGCCGTTTCAACACGTTTAGCAGAGCTTTTAGAGCGTAGGCAAGCGTTGAGCCAAGAGCTACTGTCCGCAACGTTATACCCAGTGATTATTATGGTATTTGGTGTGGTTGTGATGTTGTTTTTACTTACAGTTGTTGTGCCTCAGATTGTGACTGTGTTTGAAAGGGCAGGTGGTGATTTGCCCGCTTTGACAGTGTTTGTTATTGCAAGTTCAGGTTTTTTAAGAGACCATGGTTTGATATTAAGTTTGTTATTTTCGGCTTCTGTTTTTACATATATCGTGGCGATGAAAAGAGAATCGATGCGGTTTAAGCGAGACTTATGGCTGCTCAAGATACCATTAATATCAAATTTATTGCTCAAAACCAATACTTCTCGTTATACGCGCACTTTAGGTATGTTGCTTGAGGGTGGCGTACCTGCACTTGTAGCGATGAAAATTGCGCAACAGTCGATAACACTGTTACCCATGCGCGAGGCTATCAGCAAAGGGCGTGATATGTTGCGGGAGGGTTCATCGTTAGCTGATGGTTTGAAAGTTGGTGGTTTTGTGCCGTTGCTTGCGCTTAGAATGATTGCTGTTGGCGAACAAAGCGGCACTTTAGCAACCATGCTGATTCGGGTGGCCGATAACTATGACAAAGAATCATCGCGCAATATCAAGCGGTTATTAACAATCATGGAACCGCTTTTGGTGTTGGGTATGGCTGTAGGCGTGGGCACTTTAGCCATGGCTATTTTATTACCTATCGTGGAAATGAATCAGCTTGTTCATTAATGGAAAAGAGGTCTTATGCTAAAGTTATTGCTTAAAAGTGGTTTGGTTTTATTGATTTTAGTTGTGCCGATATTGTCTTCGGCTTCACCACAGCAGGCTTGGCAAGAAGCCATGAACTTGGCACAAAAAGGCAAAGATAAGCAAGCGATAGCTTTGCTTCGTGGCGCAAATTTACAGCAAAATGAACAAAGTATATGGGCACAACGTTTTACGATTGCAACCAACTTGTTAGAGCTTCGCCAAAATGCTCAACAGCATAGTGAATACAATAGCGTTTTATTATCAGGAAAAAATCAGTATGAGATCTTGATGGGGCAATGGTTAGCGCAGCACCCCATGCCACAGGTATCAGACTCTTCATTGCCGGGCTTGTTTGCTTCGATTATTCCAGGGGCTGGTCATGCATGGATGGGGCGCTGGGGAGATGCTGGCGTGGCGGCGATGTTGGTTTGGCCTTTGCTGATACTTACATTTTGGGCTGCACGTCGTGACATGGGACCAGTGACTGTCTTTTTTGCGTTGATTACGGCTTGGTTATGGTCTGGCACAGTGTTCTCAGCTGTTTCTCTTGCTGAGCGTGGTGATTTCGAGTTGTATTATGCATGGTGGCAAGAGGTGTGGGCTGCTTCAGGGCTGCCTTCAAGGCCTTGGTGACTAAGGGCTTAAGACTGACAAACACCTGAAACGTCTTTGGAATTTTTTATTGCTTTGGTTTTAAGAGTATTGGTGCATAAACCGCTATAAATATAGCAAAGGCAATGACCCAAAATATTTGTGATAAACCAATCAATGTTTCATAAGGCCAAATATCCAGTAGCGGCAAAAATACGCGCACGATTGCGCTGCATAACATGGCGATAAATGCATACTTTATTGCTGCAGGTGGTTGATAGACGTTGCGTCCTGTATGAGCTAAAGAAACGCGTGAAATCATGCCGATAGTAATCATACCTATACCACCGACGGTGAACGCGTGAATAGCGAGTAACTTAGGCACATCGAAGCCAGTAAAGTAGGGTAGAGCAATAAGTGCGAAACCAAAAGTAATCATCCAAAATGAAAGGTAGATACTCCAAAGTAAGCCTTGTCGCCAGATCACAGGGTGATGCCAGCGAAGTAGTCTAACTGCATTGATGATAAACAAAGCCAAAGTTAAATATGCAGTTAAAATGATATCGAAAAAGAACAGCTCGTTTATGGCAAAGGCCAAAAAGAACATCAAGCTGGATAAATCAAGCCATCTTGAATTGCTTAATTGGGTAGTGTCGTTGGCCGCTCGCTCGATAAAAAATGGGATAACACGCCGCCCCATGGTGAGGATAAGAGCAATTACAATATATAACCCACCAAAAATTCCCCAAGTTACCCCATTTTCTAAGAAACCAAACGCACCCAAATAAAATAGAATATTACAAAAGCTAATCAACTGTAATTTGGCAATGATGCCTAGCTGTTTCCATTGTTTGGCTTTGATGATGCGGTGGGTAAGTATCGTGGATAAGGTCAGGGCAAATAAGATATCGAATGTTGCTGCAAGCCAAAGATAAGTGCTGCCAAAGCTGAAAAAAACGCGAGCACCTAACCACAACAAAAAAAGAAACAATAAGCTTGCCCCGTGGGCTGTTGGCATTTTTGTCCAAGTCTTGACTGAAGTCAGTAGAAAACCTGTAATCACAGCAAAGGCATAACCATAAAACATTTCGTGGGCATGCCATTCAAAGGGTGTGATGACATCAAAAGGAATGGGCAGTTGGAAGAGATAAATACCCGACCATAACGACATAGAAAATAAAGAAAATATAGCGGCACCTAAAAAGAAAGGGCGAAAGCCAACTTCTAGGAATGATTGGTATACTTGTGTTAAACGCATAATTTAGCCTGGCTCGGGAATGAAACTTCTAAAACTAAACATTCCTCTTCACAAATAAATGGACCATGTTTCTCCCCTGCAGGTCGACTGGCAAAAAAGCCAGCTTCCAACCACATATCAAATGCCTCATCATAAAGCCTGCCTGAGATAATATAAACTTCTTCAGGGTAGTCATGGGATTTTGTGCCTGATGCTTTGGTGTTGGCGCCAGACTTAAAGCGAGTCAGACGCGTATAATTGCCAGTATTGTCATCGATGGTTAAAGTTAATGTTTCAATGGTGTTTGAACTTCCATCCACTGTTTGCCACAAGTGTGCATGTGAAGGGGCTAAAGTATTCCAGTACGTTGCCGTGCTTTTGCTCATATGCTATTCCTGTAAATCGTGGGAATGAAAAGTCAGCCAGTTGTTGAAACGTATTGTATCACAGATATGACACACACAAAATGCTACACTAAGCATCTGAAAAGATTAATAAAAATTAATTATTTCTTTATGATTAACATCACATTCCTGTCATCTAGATTGTGTATACTTACTCCACCTTAGTGTAAAAGGAGATGACTACTATGCGTAAATTAACCAAGAAATTAGGAAAACTACTTTACCGTGATGGACCAATGCTTGTTGCAAGCGCTCTTTTTGCAGGTTTGTTTATCCAAAATGTTGGTAACATCACAAGCTAAGTATATTTTCTATTTATTAAATACCCCTGAGTCAAATCGGGGGTATTTTTTTGTTCTTTTTTCGTAACCAACCTATGCCTTAGCAACTTGTGCTAAAAGCCAAGCTTGAAAAGCCTGAATACGCGGCAACACTTTATATGCCTCTGGATAAACGAGATAATATGCGTTTTTATCTGTCAAAGTTTTCGAAAAGGGTAACACCAGTCGACCAGCCTTAACCTCTTCAGTCACTAAAGATGGGTCTATCAGCGCAATCCCAACGCCATCAACAGCCGCTTGGATGGCAAAATTCCGTGTTTCAAAAGTTTGACCATGCTGAAGGGGTTGCTCTGTGACACCAGCTGCGGCTAGCCAAACATGCCAGTCATCAGGGCGAAGCAGTGCATGAAGTAGCGGGTAATCCAATAAACCATTTGGCGCTTGCAGTGCTTGGGTAAGTTTCGGGGCGCAAACTGGCGTAAATGTTTCAGAGAATAGGTATTCAGCGTGTAAACCCTGCCACTGTCCATGGCCCGAACGGATGGCACAATCCATATCCTCGCGCTCAAAGTCCACTTGAGCCACAGATGTTGCGATACGCACTTCGATGTTGGGGTACAGTTGCTGAAAAGAAGAAAGACGAGGGATAAACCAACGCATGGCAAAAGTGGAGAGCATGCTTACATTGAGTAATTCTCCATGATTATGATGATTCAATTTGGCCATGGTTTGGTTAATTTGTTTAAAGGCATCAGCCAAATCGGCATAAATAAGGTTGCCACTTGGGCTAAGTGTTAAACCTGCTTTGTTGCGCAGGAATAGTTGTATATCCAACAAATCTTCCATGTTTTTGATTTGATGACTTAAAGCAGATGGTGTCACAAACAGCTCAGTGGCAGCATCTTTTAAGCTGCCATGTTTTGCCACGGCAACAAAAGCGCGCAGGGCATTCAGTGAAGGCATAGGTTTATTCATGAGTTTTTCTCAATCATGGAGAGAGATTATTTCATTTTTATTTAAGTGCAAGAGTGTCTATGCTTCGCAACCTGGTTTAGATGGGCTTAAGCTTAATTGAGATTTATTGGGTTTGAGAATGATTGCAGGCAACGAGGTGGGTATGGGCGACACATTATTTGAGAAAGTATGGCAGCAGCATGTGGTGAAAGCCAATGATGATGGTTCGGTGTTGTTGTATATTGATAGGCAATTGGTGCATGAAGTGACAAGCCCTCAAGCATTTGAAGGCTTGCGCTTAGAAAACCGTAAACCATGGCGCGTGGGCGCTTCCATTGCGACACCAGATCACAATGTGCCGACCACAGGGCTTGAACACGGCATCACCGACCCTGTTGCTCGCAAACAAGTTGAAGCTTTGGGTACCAATTGTGAAGAATTTGGCATTGAAGAGTTTAGTATGGGTGATATTCGTCAAGGTATTGTACATGTGGTTGGTCCTGAGCAAGGCAAAGTATTGCCGGGCATGACCGTGGTTTGTGGTGATTCTCATACATCAACCCATGGTGCCTTGGGTGCGATTGCGATGGGCATTGGCACTTCAGAAGTAGAGCATGTGCTTGCCACCCAAACCTTGATTCAAAAGAAACCCAAAGTGATGCGCATTAATGTTGAAGGCGATTTGCCACAAGGCATCACAGGCAAAGATGTGGCGCTATTTATCATTGGCAAAATTGGTACCGCAGGTGGCACAGGTTATGCCATTGAATTTGCAGGCTCGGCAATCCGTGCTTTGAGTATGGAAGGGCGCATGACACTTTGTAATATGACCATCGAAGCAGGTGCGCGTTGCGGCATGGTGGCTGTAGATGATGTGACCATCAATTATGTCAAAGGTCGTCCATCATCGCCTAAAGGTGACATGTGGGACAAAGCAGAAGCTGCATGGCGTGAATTGCACTCTGATACCGATGCTATTTTTGATGCAGAAGTAGATTTAAATGCAGCAGATATTGCGCCGCAAGTGACCTGGGGAACCAGCCCAGAAATGGTGGTGCCGATTACTGGTGCAACCCCTATTATTGTTGATGCTAAAGATGAAGTGCAGCGCGAAGGTTGGACAAGAGCGTTGGCTTATATGGGTTTGAAAGAAAACATTGCCATGCAGGACATTAACATTGATAAGGTGTTCATCGGCTCTTGTACCAATGCCCGTATTGAAGATTTTCGCGCAGCAGCAGCGATTGCCAAAGGGCATAAGATTGCTGGTAATGTGAAATTGGCAATGGTGGTGCCAGGCTCTGGTTTGGTGAAAGCGCAAGCTGAAAGTGAAGGTTTGGATGTTATCTTTAAAGACGCTGGTTTTGAATGGCGTGAACCGGGTTGTTCGATGTGTTTGGCGATGAATGCAGATAGATTAGAGGCAGGTGAGCGTTGTGCATCCACCTCAAACCGTAATTTTGAGGGTCGTCAGGGTGCTGGTGGACGCACACATTTGGTGAGCCCAGCCATGGCAGCGGCAGCAGCCATTAAAGGTCATTTTGTTGATATTAGAGATTGGTCACAAGGGTCAGGAGAGTAATCATGCAAGCATTTACAACTTTAAACGGATTGGTCGTGCCTATGGACAGGGCAAACGTGGATACGGATGCGATTATTCCTAAGCAGTTTCTAAAAAGCATCAAGCGCACGGGTTATGGACCATTTTTATTCGATGAATGGCGCTATGAAGATGTGGGCGAGCCAGAAATGGATTGTACCAACCGTCCTATCCGCAAAGATTTCGTCTTAAATCAAACACGTTATCAAGGGGCTGAAATCATGTTGGCTCGCGAAAACTTTGGTTGCGGTTCCTCACGTGAACATGCGCCTTGGGCGATTTTGGATTATGGTGTTTCTTGTGTGATTGCGCCAAGTTTCGCTGATATTTTTTACAATAACTGCTTTAAAAATGGCATTTTACCTGTGGTGTTAACTGATGCTGAAATGGATATATTATTTGCTGAAACAGTAGCCCATGAAGGTTATAAAATCACTGTTGATTTAAAAGCACAAACCGTGACCACGCCATCAGGCCAATCATTCAGCTTTGAGGTGGAAGATTTCCGCAAGCACTGTTTATTAAATGGTTTGGATGATATTGGTTTAACCTTACAAAATGCCGATGCGATTCAATCGTATGAAGCAGGGCGCAAAACTTCTGCACCTTGGTTATTTTAACGAGGTTTATACTATGATAAAAAGAATCGAATTTTATTTAGATATTTTAAAAGAGGTATATGAGGGAGAATATAGTGCGAGAAAGACTTTCCATTTTGTTTTTTGCCAAAAAAGAAGCTGGATTTATTCCCCATTTTATTTAGTCAGTTTTTATTTGTGTTATATGTACCTTACTGCGCCTCCAGAAAAGGAAATAAGGTACTTTGTGTGTCTTATGGGAACGATGTCCGTTGCAATATTTCTTATGGATAGGTTGACTAAAGCTAAGAGAAAAAGGTGGCATGAATTACGAAGGATTCGGGCATATAGGGGTGCAAAAGAATCTAACCCACATATTTTTGCAAATGTAAATATTGATGAAGCTGTGGAGTATGCGTTTCCAGCTAACGAGACCTTGTTTGCAGTCTTAAAAAACAATTTGGGTATAACTGTTTTAACTGCTTTAGCAGCTTTGTTGCTATCCGAGATAATTGGTAAGGAAACACTGAGCCATTTGTATGCATACTTAGCAATTTTGGTGTTTGTCTCTCTTTTATATGTTCCCTTGTTTTTTCTGCATTTTTCATCAAAGAATATTCACAAGAAAGAGTATCGAAATTGGTTAATCTCTTGTTGTCAATATGATGAAAGTATCAAAAAATGATGTCTAAAGTGTATGTAAACGGTCAAATACTGGTGCAACTAATGATTGGCTGTTTTCTTTGCTTATTCCTTTACCTTGAATCAACAGCTTAAACGACTCACCCATGCCGTTGGGTAGCATCAAACGTTTGGCTTGGGTGATTTGGGCGATGGAATCAACATCAGGGTATTCGGCAAGTTTTTGGATGTGTTGTTGCACTTGTGCTGATTGGGCAAGCCATGCGCCTTGGGTGGTGTAAGCGATGGCTTCTAAACCAATACGTTCGCCAGCATGTTTTAGAGCGCTGAAATCAATGTGGGCAGTGATATCGCAAACGCCAGGAGATAGTTTGAGTACATCATCAACGACTTGATGTTTGTGATGACCCATGAGCGTGCCTTCGATGCGTTGGGGGCGGTAATATTCTTGTTGGGTGTAGCCATAATCAACGGTAAGCACGATGCCTTTTTCAAAAATAGCTGAAATATCACGCTGCCATGTTGCCAAATGTGGGTTAAACTCGCTGATATAACCTTCTGGCCAAGCGGCTTGAATGGTTTCTGCAATATCAGTTGTTTCGGCAGCGTTTTTTTTCGATCCAATCTCGCCCAGCTCAACCCAAACAAACTTCTCACCATCCCAATCAACACCACGCTCAATTTTACGCTTATTTTGCCACACAAAAGCTTGCACAGGAAAAGCATCGGGAAGCTCATTACTAAACATAATGGCAAAAGCCACGGGTTTGATGTCTTGCAGTGTGACACATTGCGTGATGTCTAAGCCATGTTTTTGAAAATTCTCTTGCTGACGCTGACGCAGTTGGGCACTTGTTTCCACAGCAATGGTTTGTGTTGGTGAAAGCCCAAGTTCTTTTAAGGTTTTCAGAGTGTTGCAAAGTAAATCACCAGATCCGCCACCTTGCTCAATAAGTGTCCAAGTATTTGGGCTACCCAAAGCTAGCCAACTTTTGTGAATGCTTTCTGCAAAGCCAAGCGCCAACCATGAACCCATGGCTGAGGCCGTGATGAAATCGCCTTCTTGCCCAAAAATTTCTTCGCTTTCGTAATAACCAAGCTTAGGCTGATAAAGGGCTGCTTGCATCCAGTTTTGAAAAGGTATAGCGCCACCATGAGTCTGCATTTGATTGAGGATAGCTTCAGTTAAAGCGTACAACCGTTGGTGTTCGTTGTTCATAGTATTTGTCTCTTGTCTGGTTTAGGGTTCGCACCATTATTTTGATGGAGGAACTGTAATATGCCAACAACACTTAGTCGAATTGCCAGTGAAGGCGAACACGGACACGATATGATGCCAATCATACAAGGCGTGGGGCGTGCAGCGACTGAAATTGCAGCTTTATTACAAGGTGCAGTATTTCGCGGGGCATTGGGTAATGCGGGTTCTGATAATATTCAAGGCGAAGCGCAGCAAAAATTAGATGTGCTCTCGGATGATATTTTCCTCGAAGAAATGCGCTCTACTGGTTTCATTTGTGCAGTAGGTTCGGAAGAGCAAGAAGAATTATTGGTGATTGAAGAATATCAAAGTGCTGATTACCTTGTTTTGGTAGATCCGCTTGATGGTTCTTCAAATTTGGACGTTGATGGCCCTGTGGGCACAATTTTTTCAGTTGTGAAGCGTAAAACTGCTAATACAGAACGTCCACATGTTTCCGACACATTGCAGGCTGGAAGCGAAGTGATAGCAGCAGGTTATGTGCTTTATGGTCCATCGACGATGTTGGTGTATTCAGTGGGTGAAGGTGTGCATGGTTTTTCATATAATCCAGCATCAGCACGCTTTGAGTTGAGTCATGAGAATATGCGTATCCCAGAAACGGGTGGCTATTATTCAGTGAATGAGTCCAATGCTGATCAGTGGCTGGATAATATGGGCGCTAGTTTGGCAGCTTTGAAAAAAGATACAGGCCTTGGTATGCGTTATGTGGGTGCCATGGTTGCAGATATGCACCGTACGTTGCTTAAAGGTGGTATTTTCTTGTACCCAGCTGATGGTAAAAATAAAACAGGTAAACTTCGGTTGTTGTATGAAGCTATTCCAATGGGATTTATCATGGAACAAGCTGGTGGTAAATCGATGAGTAGTGGCATTGCTGTTGCAGATATCCAACCTGATGCACTGCACCAACGCGTGCCTGTATATTTGGGTTCAACAACTTATGTAGATGGCTTGTTAGGAAAGTAACACCATAGTGAATGACGAGGCATTTTTAAGTGTCTATTTAAAAGAAATCGGTGTGCAAACACCGGTTTCTTCTTTTTTATCTGGAGCAAAGCAATCTAGTTCCGATACGCAAATAACTGAAGTAGAAATTGCTGAACCAGAGCCAATGCCATTTGTTGCACAACAGCCTGAAGAAAATATCTCGAATCAGCCAATGCAGAGCCCAGCAGAAGTGGAAACTTCTGTGGTAGCACCCTTGTCTACACTTGCGCCGACAAGCAATGATTTGCTTGGTTTACAAACCCAAGCTCAGGCGTGTACAGCGTGTGAACTTGCAAGTTCGCGTAATCAATTGGTGTTTGGTAGTGGTAATGAAAGTTCAGATTTGGTGTTTATTGGTGATGCGCCAGGCAGGGATGAAGATATTGCAGGGGTTCCTTTTGTTGGGCGCAGCGGTGAGTTGTTTGATCGTATGTTGGCTTCTATTGCCCTCAAGCGGGATGATGTGTATTTGATGAATGGTGTGAAATGTAGACCACAGCATAGCCGCGACCCAAAACCCAATGAATTTGCATCGTGTGAGCGTTGGCTTGTGAGTCAGCTTGAGCTGTTGGAGCCCAAGCTGATTTGTATGCTGGGTCGGGTGGTAGCGCAAGCGCTGCTCAACACAGAAGCTTCATTGGCAGAGTTACGCGCTGGTCAGTTTTCTTTTCGTGGTATTCCTGTGCTGGTGCTTGATCATCCCTCGTATTTATTGCGCTCACAAAAACATAAACGCAGAGCTTGGCAAGATTTGAACCGTCTTCAAATGCAGTATAAAAAGCTACAATCTGTTTAAGTGATTGCGTAGCCACTAATTCAGCGTACAATTCGCAATCCACATGGGGGCGACATGGTATCGACAGAGATTCTGAACCCTTGGGTGCATGTCGGGTAGGTACGCCCGTTATCCAGGCCAATTTGCAATAATTGCAAACGACGAAACAGAACTAGCTTACGCTGCGTAAGTTACCCCGCTCTTGGGTTGCTCATTGCTTGAGAAATCGGGGTCAAATAAATGAGATCGTCATTCTGAAAGTGGAGACTCGTGCTTTTGGAGATTAAATAGTAACGAATCGGCCTATTGAAATCCTTGTCCGTTTGGTTTTCTTTAGGTGCTATTTAAACGGAATAAACATGTAGAGCCTCTGGCTGATGGTTTTTGGACGTGGGTTCGAATCCCACCGCCTCCACCAATTGGTAGTACAAAGAGAGCGAAAAAAGCCTGCAAACTTATGTTTGCAGGCTTTTTTCTTACCATGGAAGCTGGGGTCGGGTCTAGCAATATAGCATTCATTATATCGAGGGTCAGGCTTTCATAACTTGATATTAACTTAGGGTTGAAGAGGTTGGATTGTAGATTGTTTGAAGTTAATGGGCTTAGAAATAAACCTGATGACACCCACTGTATTATCAAGTTATGAAAGCCTGACCCAGTTACAGTTCAGTTATTTGGCCCAGTTATCTGCGCGCATTGACGATGCTACCAAGGTGGTTTACTTTAGATTGAGTTAATCGGGGGAGTTGTTTTTATGAGGGTTATTATATTATTGTGTTCTTTACTGTTGGTTGTTTCTTGTACAGAGGATTCAAAACCGATTGGGGGAAGCGGGGTCAGGTCTATCATTGTACTAACTTGTATTCACCAAATAGATGACACAATGCTACAATTCTAGACCTTGTATCTCGTAAACGCGTTCAAATGAGGCATCATTTGTATGCGGCGAGGAAAGCCCTTTGATTCAAGACTGTGCGATAAGCACTGGGGTCAGAATGGGCATCTCGACTTTATCGGGAGAGTCTTG
>Ga0316204_10001829_pt1 | contig 53566 bp, 46 predicted proteins | sample 6monrhotite_MG_2_FD_205661 | JGI IMG/M metagenome (GOLD analysis project Ga0316204, IMG submission 205661) | Microbial mat bacterial communities from mineral coupon in-situ incubated in ocean water Damariscotta River, Maine, United States -... | ecosystem: Environmental > Aquatic > Marine >... | reverse complement strand
TAGCTGCGTTTCGAGCTGCTTTAATTCCGCGGCTGCTTCGTATTGGTCACGGCCCACTACGGCATTTAACGCTTGTCCCAAAACCAAACGTTCGGCGGCTTGTTGTGCATCGGCATTTTCAAGCAAGCCTGCATATATGCCTAGATTGCTTTCTAATTTAATGACCGCACCTGTGCCTTTTCCGAGTACGGATGTGCCGCCCGTAAACACGGCAGCAAATTCATTGCCTGTGATGTCAAAATCCGAGCTTTGCGCCGTAGCCATGACGGCAAGCCCGCGCAAAGTGTCTCGCGGCTAGTCGCGACCGGGCTCTCGTGAATGGAGCCTGCGCTGCGCAAGAGCTTCGCTTGTCTCCACCCATACTTCTAATTATGGGCTTTGATCCCTGACGCCTGCGCGGCTTCGCCTTGCCCCGAAGCGCCGCTGCGCGTCGGCATTTTGTTTTTCCTCCTCGGAGGAATTGTTTTACGCCGCCACATGGCCTGATTTTACTCCGCCCTTGACACTCCAGGCTGAAATATCATTAAGTAAGCAAAATTATAAAAAAATACTGGCCCAGAACCTTGCGGTTAAGGATATGGCTAGCGCACAACGCGACATCCAAATTTTGCACAGTGAAGAGCAAGAAACCAGTCGCGCTCTTGACACTTTTTTACTGACTAAAACACACTAAGATGCAACAAAAAAGAACCTGCAGTTATCTATGGGAATAGGCTGCAGGTTCTTAAGTTTGTGTGCAGCGTACTGGTATCAGGATTGAAACACTACACATGCAAGTGTGTCCGAGGTCATGACTACAACAACAACTTACAGTTGTGTATATAATTGTGGATGTTAATTTTAGGTAAACCCTCACAACAACAAAATAACGAAATTGGCTTTCACCAAAGACGGATAGTCAAGTATAAAAAACCATGTTAGGCTTATGTATAAGCCTAACAGAACAAAGGCCAATTAGAGCAAGGGCCAATTAGAGCAAGGGAAGAACCATGAATGGTGCAGAAGCGATAATCCAGGTCCTTAGCGACAGCGGTGTAGATGTTTGCTTTGCCAATCCAGGCACTTCTGAAATGCACATGGTAGCGGCCATAGACGGTCAGCCAAAAATGCGAGCGGTGCTTGGGCTGTTCGAGGGTGTCGTTACAGGCGCTGCAGACGGTTATGGTCGCATGGCCGATAAACCCGCCGCAACCTTGCTACATTTAGGCGCAGGGCTGGGCAATGGTCTGGCTAATCTGCACAATGCACGCCGCGCATTCTCGCCCGTTGTCAATATAGTCGGCGATCATGCGACTTACCATCTTGCTTATGATGCCCCGCTAACGTCTGATATAGCAGGTGTAGCCGCGCCTATGTCCAATTGGGTCGGCACATCCACATCGCCGGATGATTTGGCCAAGAAAGGCGCAAAAGCTATCGAAGCCGCCATGGTCTACCCAGGACAAGTCGCAACTTTAATAGCTCCGGCCAATCACGCTTGGGACGAATGTAAGCAAACGGCGAAACCTGCAAAACCCAACAAGCCAAAATATGCGAGCAAGTCTGCGGTCGATGAAGCGGTTCGATCTCTTGGCAAAGACGGAAATGCGGCTTTGTTTTTAGGCAACCGCGCCCTGCGCGAAGATGCTTTGGTGCAAGCCGGACGTATTGCTGCCGCTACGGGCGCACGGCTGCTTTGTGAAACGTTCCAAACACGTCTGCAACGCGGCGCCGGACGGGTCGCATTGGAGCGTCTCCCCTATTTCGGCGAAATGGCGGCTGATTACATCAAAGATTTTGACCGCCTCATTTTTGTTGGTGCAAAGCCGCCCGTATCGTTCTTTGCCTATCCAGACAAACCAAGCTTTATCGCGGCCGAACACACGGAACTTCTGACACTTGCAGATGTTCACTGCGACGCCGAAGACGCCCTAACCCGTCTGGCTGATGCTTTGGACGCACCAGATGAGCCGAGCAATATTCAAGCTCCTATGCTCATGCCTGCGGAACCCGGGCGTTTAACCGCTGCTGGTGTGGGTGCCGTAGTTGCAGAATTAATGCCGCAAGACGCTATCATTTCCGACGAAGCTGCAACATCCGGCTTGGCACTATTTCCGCTAACTGCTGGCGCCGCAAAACATGACTGGCTCAATTTGACGGGCGGCTCTATTGGGCAGGGATTGCCTGTGGGCGTCGGCGCTGCCATCGCTTGTCCGGACCGCAAAGTCATATGTTTGCAGGCTGACGGCAGTGCTATGTACACACTACAAGCCCTGTGGACTATGGCGCGGGAAAACCTTGATGTGACAACGGTCATTCTCAACAATAGCAGTTATGCCATTCTTAATATTGAACTGGCACGGGTCGGCGTTAGCAATCCGGGGCCAAAAGCATTATCCATGCTTGATCTTTCCAACCCAACAATTAACTGGGTTGCGCTCTCCGAAGGACAAGGTGTTCCGGCCGTTCGTGCTGATACGACCGAAGATTTTCGCAAAGCCCTAAAGGCGGCACTAGCGCATAAAGGCCCGCGTTTAGTCGAAGCCATTATCCCTTCACCGGGCGGATAGGCCGATGCCAAGCATGAACCTCGTTCCGGCATCAACCAGTGATTACAGGCGGCTGGCAGAAAAACGATTGCCGCGCAATTTATTCGATTATGTCGACGGCGGTGCATACAATGAAACCACCCTGCGCTCCAATGTCGAGGATTTCGAAAAAATTCACATGCAACAAAGGGTCATGCGCGATGTGTCCAAAATTGACACAAGCACTGATTTGCTCGGCGCAAGCTTAGACATGCCATTAGCATTAGCCCCCATTGGTTTGGCGGGCATGATGGCCAGACGCGCCGAAATACAGGCGGTGCGGGCAGCCGAGAAAACGGGCATTCCGTTTTGTCTTTCGACCGTTTCCATATGCTCGCTCGAAGAAGTCGCGGCGGCGGCAACCAAACCGTTTTGGTTTCAGCTCTATATGATGCGTGACCGTGGTTATGTGACGGAACTGCTTGCCCGTGCCAAAGCGACCGGCTGTAAGACATTACTGTTTACCGTAGATTTGGCCGTTGTCGGTGCCCGTTATAGGGATGTACGAAACGGCATGGCGGGCGGGGTTTCCGGATTGGGGAAATTAAGAGCTAGCCTAGAATATCCAACTCATCTTCCATGGGCATATGATGTTGGCATTAAAGGCAAGCCGCACACATTTGGTAATTTAGCTGATTTCGTACCGTCCGCAAAATCCATTGTGGATTTCAAAACATGGGTCGACGCACAATTTGATGCGTCCTGTACGTGGAAAGACATAGAATGGCTCCGCTCTATCTGGGACGGCAATTTGATCATCAAAGGTATTCTCAGCACCGAAGATGCCAAAACCGCTGTCGCCACTGGCGCAGACGGAATCATTATTTCCAACCACGGCGGGCGGCAATTAGACGGTGTATCCTCAACCATCAATATGACATCAACAATCAGAGATGCCGTTGGCGATACAACCACCATCATCATGGACGGCGGTGTGCGTAACGGTCAGGACATCGTCAAAGCAATCGCCAGTGGAGCGCAAACCACCCTCATAGGCAGACCGTGGGTTTGGGCCCTGGCTGCACGCGGTGAAACTGGCCTAAATGCCCTGCTCAAAACATTCAAAGCCGAAATGCACGTCAGCATGGCACTAACAGGTGTAACAACAATCAACCAGATTTCAGACAAAGTTTTGGCCTTAGATTAGGTAAAATATGTGCGCAATAGGTTAGTAGGTTTACAGAAAAGAGACTGGAGGTGAGGAAGGGATTCGAACCCTCGATACGCTATTAACGCATACACGCTTTCCAAGCGTGCGCCTTAAACCACTCGGCCACCTCACCAGCGCCCATTTGTGCACGGCGTTTAGCAAAGCTACTCTGGTAAAACAAGCCCGCAAATGACGCATTTTACTTTCAGGCGAAATATGCTATCCACATGTAAAACAAAGGGGATATTATGGACGATATCGCGCTTACATTAGGGGTGGAAGAAGAATATTTGCTAATCGACCCTATGACGGGTGATACGCGCAACCCACCTGCGGAATTTTTTAAAGCGTGTAAAAAAGCACTGGGCACATCGGTTACCCATGAATTTTTGCAGTGTCAGATCGAGATCGCCACACCGATCTGCCAACATGTCGGAGATGCCCGCACACATCTAACCCAGGCGCGAGGGACATTATCAAAGATCGCACATGACTTTGATTTGCGGCTGATGGCAGCGTCGACTCATCCCTTTACCTCTTGGCGGCAACAAAAACCGACCCAGGAAGAGCGCTACACCAAAATGGCGCAAGACCTGCAAGGTGCCATTCGCCGCATGTTGATTTGCGGCACCCATATCCATGTCGGGATATTGGACGTGGATATGCGCATAGATGTAATGAACCAGGTGCGCTATTTCTTGCCACATATGCTTGCGCTATCCACATCTTCGCCGTTTTGGGAAGGTGATTTGATGGGTATGAAGTCTTACCGGCTGTCGGTATTTGACGGCATGCCGCGCACTGGTATTCCCGAATCCATGGCATCAATAAGCGAATATGAACGCATGGTCGGTATGTTGACCAATACGGGTGTTATTGAGGATGCGAGCAAAATTTGGTGGGACATCCGTCCGTCGGTCAACTTTCCGACCCTGGAAGCTCGCGTCTGTGATATGTGTACTAATCTCGAAGATACTCTGTCCATTGTTGCGTTCTACCAATGTTTGGTGCGGATGTTGATCCACCTCAAAGAGCGCAATATCAAATGGCGAGATTATCCTGCTTTTCTGATCGGTGAGAACCGCTGGTTGGCGCAAAGGTTTGGTGTTAAGGGTTCGCTCATTGATTTTGGTAAAGGTGAACTTGTTTCCTTTAAAGAACTCAATGAAGAAATGATTGGATTTTTATTGCAACATGCACAAGCGTTGGGATGTGAGCGCGAGCTTCTTCACACCCGTACAATTGTAGAACGCGGCTCAAGCGCGTGCCGACAAGTGGCCATATATGAGCAAGAAACCGCCTCAGGCGCTTCTGAAAAACAAGCCTTGAAATCAGTTGTTGACCACTTGGTATCCGAAACAATGTTGGGGGTAAAATAAGCATAAATAAGGGTTTACTTGACCCTTGATTAGGACATAAAACCTTTGGCTATGTTCAGTGATGCTCCCTATATTATTTTACCAGCTAAATCCAACTCACCAGTGTTTGTGTTTTGCGACCATGCGACCAATCACATACCCGCAAACCTGAATAATCTTGGCCTTAGTGATAAGGATTTATGCAGACACATAGCCTGGGATATTGGTGCTGAGGCTTTAACACGGCAATTTTGTAAAACTTACGGTGCCGCAGGTTTGCTGGCAGGTTTTTCCAGATTAGTGATTGACCCAAACCGCGCCGTTGGCACCCAAGGTAGTATCCCGCAGAGTAGTGATAGTACGCTAATTCCCGGCAACCAAAATTTGAACGACGACGAGAAAAACCTACGCGTCCAGCAGTTTTATACACCCTATCACAATGCGCTCGAGGCGCAGTTGGACGCGGCACAAGAAAGATTTATCGACCCATTAATTGTTTCCATCCATAGCTTCACTCCGGAAATGGCAAGCGGACAAAAACGTGAACTGGATATCGGCTTGCTGTGGAAAGCCGATCCGGAAAAAGCCCACCGCTTAAAATCCGAAATTAAACGTATCCATCCCTATCATATAGAACTGAACCAGCCTTATTCCGCTTTACACTTAAATCATACCATCGACCGCCATGTTATTGCCCGCGGGCTTAGACACACTACATTAGAAATCCGCCAAGATTTGATTGATACAGAAGCCAAGGCATTGGTCATGGCTGAACATTTGACCAAAGCGCTCAATCATTTTATCAGACACTGATAAGAGGGCACTGATAAGAGGGCACTGATAAGAGGGCACTGATAAGAGGGCACTAATAAGAGGGCACTAATATGCAAATCGAACATTTCATCTCCGCGCGTAATATGTACGCAGATTATCCCGAAGGACTTGAACAAGCTCTGTTCGGCATGGGATGTTTTTGGGGTGCAGAACGTTTGTTTTGGCAGACAGGCGGTGTGTATGTGACCTCGGTCGGTTACGGCGGCGGTGAACAAAAAAACCCGAATTATGATCAGGTCTGTTCAGGGGCAACAGGCCACGCCGAATTGGTACAAGTGGTGTTTTCGCCTGACGTCATTCCCTATACGGAGCTTCTGAAGATATTTTTTGAAAACCACGACCCGACCCAAGGCAATCGTCAGGGCAATGATATTGGCAGTCAATATCGCAGCGTTATTTTCACCACATCCGAAGCCCAGAAACTTGAGGCCGAAGCGGCTAAATTACGCTATAACCAAGCTTATACCCGAGCGGGCAAAAACCAGATCACAACGGATATTCACCCAGCACCAACATATTACCCCGCCGAAGATTATCATCAACAATACCTAGCGAAAAATCCGACAGGTTATTGCAATATAGGTGGTACGGGCGTGACTTGCCCAGCGCCTAAACCAGTGCCTAAATAAGTTATTGATTATCTGGCGTTTCAATAAAATCGTCGACCGATTCTACACCAGCCATTTCCGTAGAGCCGCGTATTGCCGCTTCCTTTTTGGCCCAGAGGCGCTTTTGATATTTGATCGAGATGATATCCGTGACGACCAGCACAAAAATGACGAGATAGAAACTGGACTTGCTCATGGCCAGGATTTCAAACCCGGCGATTTTCATATGAGCCAGATGAGCACCTTCCGTGACCAAAAGCACACCAACAAGGAACAAGATAAACAGGCCCATAACCTCATACATGCGGTTCTTTTTAATAAATGATGTGACCGTGTCGGCCAATAATAACATAGCAATGCCCGAACCAATAATGGCAACGGCCATAATGCCCAATTGGTATTCAACAGTTTTAACCCCGTCTACAATCGTAGTCTCGTTAGCAATGGCCATGGCTGACAAAATACTGTCAAAAGAAAACACCAAATTCATCATGACGATTAGGATAATGGCTTTGGTAAAGGTCATGGTTTTCTGCGTACCAGCACCGTGTGAAGAATAGTCAGTGCCTAACATGTGGGAAATTTCCTTGACGGCGGTGTAAATAATAAAAGCGCCGCCCAGCAATGTGACCAGGGCCTGCAAGGTGAAACTGCCTTCGAAAAATTTGCCCACATTCAAGGAAAACAGCGGCTTGGCCAACATGCCGAATGCCGCGACGATCAACACCAACAAGACAATCCTAAACACCATAGCCAATATGATGCCCCATTGGCGGGCTGCCTTTGCCTGGGCTGGGTCTTTCACTTTATTGGACTCGATCGCAATATAGAGCAAATTGTCAAATCCAAGCACCGCCTGAAGTAATATCAACATGCCCAACGTCAGCAAACTTTCTAATGTAAAAAATCCTTCAAACATGCCAGGCAACATTTCAATCATATATTCCTCCCTAATGATTCGCTCACTTTACAGCGCGAGGACAGATAAGAAAATGGCTAAGATAATGATACCAAACTGCATTTCCTAGCACCCCATCACTCAACACATTACTGCTCTCCTAAGAGGTATGCTTAACGCCTGCTAAATGCCCGCTTAATTATATTTTAGCCCATTTGGATTAGACATGTGTCATGGCGGGACTGCTACTTTGGTCTTGCCTAAACTTTGGCTTGGTTTATCTATGGCTTTGGTTTGGTAATGTGTAGGCTGAAAGGAGGCTTTGACGATGAACCCTCCAAATGCAGCGCTGGGAAAAAAGCTAACACCAGAAGCCCGCAGGGCACTGGCAGAAGCCGCCGAGCGCAGGCAGAAACAGCTAGCGAAAAATACCAAATCTCTCCCATCAGAAAAAGCAGGACCCAAGGGGGCTGAACCCACTCGTTTTGGCGATTGGGAACGCGGCGGCATTACCTATGATTTTTAGAGCATTTGCTCTGGAGATCACAAGTAAACCTGCGTGTAGCCTATGAATAAGTGTGGCTTTCGAACCTGACACAGGCGGGAGCAAGGTTTTTGGTGGGGTTCTTCGCGTGGTGCGATCGAACCATTATTTTGGAGAGCGCATATGCGTATCTATTCGATTGTATCAACCCTGGTTAGTGGTGTTCTAATGGCAGGCGTCAGTACGGTAGCATTTGCAGGCTCGTGTGCAAATGGTGCTAATTGTGGTTCAAATTATAATGCGGCCCTCGCACCCTATGAAGGCGTGTCGAGTGCCGTATGCAGAGCGCGTCTTGAGGCCGGTAACCGTGTCAGCACGTGCAGCACACGTTCAGTTGTCCACAACGCCGCTGCAGACCCATTGGCAACAATCAATTATACCTATTCTAATCCTTACGGGCATTTGAAAACCTTCGCATATAAGAACACGCCTGATGTCAATATTATGCGTATTCATGCGCGCCCTCCTATGGCGGCATTGAGCGATGTACCAACGCAGTTTTCAAATGGTTGCAATCCGGTTACACCCAGTTCTTGCGGTCGCAAAATTGAGGTCATAATTTCAAAGCCAGCACCAGTGTATAAACCGGTTATGCGCCCTGCTCCCGTACCAGTTATGCGCCCGGCACCACATTCTTTTGTACGCCCTCCGGTTATTCAACACATGCCTTTTGCGTCTGTGGCACCTGTGGCACCTGTAGCACCTGTGCAATTCCAATCCCACAATTTTGGTATGCCTAACAATATAATGGGCGGCAAGGTTATAGGCCATGTTTCTGGCGGATCTTATACTTATCAAAAATCAGGGTCAGCTGATTATTGGGAAAAAGCTTCCGGCGCAACGGTCGTCGGCGGTCTGCCCGTTTCGCAAATCATATGTCGCCGCGCCGGTTCAGCCGCAACATCGCAGAGAGTGAATGTTGTGCGCCCGGTTATTGGTGTGCCAACTGCAGTGCCCGTTATGCGCCCGAATTGCATCCAGGCGCCAAGGCCTGTAACACCGATTGTCATGGGTATGGCTGGTAATGGCATGGCTGGTAATCGCTGGACACATTAGGTTGAAAATATGTCCGTTAGAGCAATGATAATTCGAGCAATCTATAATTGATAGTTTCGCCCACAAGGCGAAGTGTCTTGCCTCTAAAAAATTTATTTGCTTGATTTTTAAGTAATGTAATCAGGAGACCGCATCATGCGTATTTCATATTTGGCATCGGCAGTATTGGCCATTTGGGTTTTGCCTCTAAGCACACCTGCATATGCGCAATGCAGCAGTGTTAACTGTGCTTCGGGCGGAAACACCATTATATATGGTTCTGGAAGTTATGGTTCTGGTAGCTATAACGCGCAGTCTACATCTTCAAATAGCATGTCGAGTTCACATGTAAGCCGCGGTATTGACACTCGTTTTGGCACCACAAGCAGTGCGGTCTGCGCATCTGGCCAGACACGCTTAGGCAACGGGTATTGCGCGTCAACCACGAGCAGTTCGTCAGCTGGTTTCTCAAGTGGGTATACAGCTTCTTCTAGCGCATCATATGGTTCAACATCCCACTCCACCGGCCAAGTTGTTCCTTTCACGACAACTGTTAGCAAAATATCCAATTTCAAAGTTCCCGGCATGGGAAACAATGAGTATTTAAGCCCGACAACATGCCCAACCAATGTTTATAATCCCGGCGGCAATAAAGTTCTGGGCTGTTATAAAGTTGTAAAACCTGTGCAAACCGTTAGACCTGTGCCGCAAATTCGCTACCAGCAAGTCCGCGTGGTACGTCCCATTATTTATGTACGCTATCCAGTACCAATGCCGGTTCCAATGCCCATTTGCCGTTCGCAGACTATATGCGCTAGCGGATGTGCTGGCACAACATATTCCCGCTACGGTAATGTTTGGCCGAGGGGCGGCAATCATTGCCGCAGTTGGTAGACGTTTTACCGCTAACTTAAAACACAATCACTCTCTGGCTTTACCCAAAAAAACCCTGATTTTCTTCAATAAGGCTATCAGCATATCTTGCTTTGCCAGGTTCAAATGTGCGTCCAAGTCCGCAAATTTTGGAGCCCATTGCATAAATGGCCAAAATCAGTTACAGTGCGCCCATACAAACACTAAAAAGGGGACGAGCAATGAGCGATGCGACAAACAAACCACCTGTCTGGTTTTGGATACTCACTATCTTATTATTACTTTGGGGCATGATGGGCATATATGTATATTATGATTTTGTAACAAGCACACCAGAATCCATGACTAAATACGTCACCGCAGGTACCTATTCACAAGCTTACGCCGACTATTTATTAGCTCAACCTGCTTGGGCGACTTCAATTTTTGCATTAGCGGTAACTAGCGGAATATTAGGTGCTGTGAGTTTAGTCTTGCGCCGCACGTGGGCAGTTCCTCTCTATATGTTGTCATTGTTGTGTATCATATTCTCTCTTGGCAAAACATTTCTGCTCGATAAAGCGCACAATTTGATGAGCGGTGGACAAATTGGCATGGAAGGCGTTGTCCTCAGCCTCGGTATATTATCGGTCTGGATTGCTCTCAAAGCAAAAAACAATGGCTGGCTGAATTAAAATAACAGGCTAGCTCAAACCGCTTTTCTAGCACAAGAAAAATTGCGCCAAAAACAAGCAAAGCCCTGCGCATCAAAACCGTACCCTAATGGTTTTCATCTTTAGAAATAAGGATTTATTGGGAAATTTCAATCCCTCTAAACCCGCTCATACCGTTGTAAAACGGTATCCAGTCTAAGCAAATATGTGCGAGCCTTGCTCGCTCTTTATACGCTGGTTCGCGTGTCGGCGCACGGGACGGCGGAGGAAAGAAAAGAGTGTGGAACTCCCTAATCCTTATAAGCAAGGCCGCCGACGCTTTCTCCGGCAGCTATGTAAAATGGCGTGAAGCGGATTTCGCCCCAGATGTCTGCGCGGTAATAGGGGTCGGCTTTGAGCATGTCTTTGGCGGTCGATACATCGTCGGTTTTATAGATATAAAGAGAGCCAATGATTGTCTTGTGGTCATAGGTGTAGAGCGGACCGGCGGCAAAAATATCATCTATGACCTCTTCAATATGGGCCAGATGATCTTGCAAAAATGTTTTGCGCCGTTTGGCTGCGGACTTATCCGGTTTATCGAAACATCGCGCTATCGTGTACATGGTCATTTTACTCATGGTTATCTCCTTTGGCTAGGCTTTTTAAGGGTTTTCATTCAGGCTTACTGTTGGTCTCGTCGAATTGTTGGATTGTAAAAACGTCTGCCGTATTGGTCATAAAAGATTGCTTGCGGAAAAACCGCATCAATCCCGGTGGCCCCATTCGTGATGCTCCAAGACCCGAGAGCTTGAACGAATTTTTCTCGGCTTCATACATCAGGCTGGTTAAGGCCGCATCATTGATACTAATGGCACCAGCTTCTATGCGCCGTCCGGTGGCTATAGCCTCTTGCGTGTCGGCGGCAAATACACTGGCACTGAGACCAAATACGCTATCATTGGCAAGGGCGACGGCTTCGTCCACGTCTTTGAACGCCATGACAGGCAAGATCGGGCCAAAGGTTTCTTCGCCCATCACGGTCATATCGTGTGTAACATTTGACAGAACTGTCGGCGGGCACCACAGGCCGCCACGTTCCAGTATTTTGCCGCCCGTGTGTACCACCGCACCCTTAGAGACGGCATCGTCGATTTGGCTTTGGATGATCTCGGCTTGGCGGGCAAAGATGAGCGGACCCATATGACCTGTGTGGATGTCAGGCGTGTTAAGCTGCACGGCTTTGGCTTTGACGACTAATAATGCCAAAAACGCGTCAAACAGGCTTTCGTGAACATAAATCCGCTCAATAGACTGACATCCCTGTCCGGTATTGATAATAGATCCACGCAAAATCGCGGTCGCCGCACGGTCAATATCCGCACTCGCGAGCACAATAGCCGGGTCTTTACCGCCCAGTTCCAAAAAAGCCGGAATGAAATTTCGCGCCGCCTGTTCTCCGACCTTACGACCCGTCGCGACACTGCCCGTAAAGCAAACCGCATCCACATTATCAACGAGCGCCGCACCGGTTTCGCCGCCCCCATCGCCGATGGTCAGTACGGCGTCCAGTTCAGGCACTTCTGATATGACCCGGCGCAAGGGTTCAGCAAAACGCGGTGTCACTTCGCTTGGTTTTATGATGACCGCGCAACCCGCCAGCAATGCCGGAATGGCATCAATAAGCGCCAAAGTCAGCGGGAAGTTCCACGGGCTGATAACCCCAACCAAAGGCAAAGGGCGGTTCTCTACGCTATAGGTAATGAACGGTAATGATGTGGAGCGTCCTTCGCTTGGTGTGTTCAGCATTTCGGCCGTTTTTATCCAGCGGTTAATGCTGGCTGCCACCCCGTCAGTCTCCATTACGGAGAGACCATAGCGACCTGTATCGTCCGTCAAAGCAGCGATCAAATCGTCTCTGTACTCAGATATTGTGTGCGCAAATTGCAAAAGTATATCTGCACGAAACTCCAAGGTTTTTTCGCACCAACTTGTTTGGTTGTCCCGTAGAAGCACACAAGCGGTTTTTATATCCTCGCCGTCCGCTGGAATAATGCGGAAATCCACTTTACCCGTGCGGGGGTTTGTAACCGGAATTTCGCCGTTATTTTTCATCAACGCCCTCAAACAATGTCACACGCACATTTGCTGTGCCGAGCCTTAGTTTCCTTATCTTGGCATATTGCGGCGAATTCCAAAAGGCCAAAGCTTGTCGCTTATTGGCCCATTTGGAAATGACCAATTTCTCTGCCGCCGGCCAATCACCCTCAAGCGACAATGGCGGCGTCGCCCGAACAATATATTCTCCGCCGTATTCTGCCACGAGGCCGGCAACCGCTAATGCATATTTTTTGAACTGCTCTGCATCCGAAATTTCGGCCGTAATGACCATATAGGCAGGCACTTATTTCCCGGTTTTGTGCTTTGGCATCAAAGGTACAGCATCTAAAATCCAGTCGTCTTCTTCGCGGCGTCGCGGACTCGGGATCGCAAAGACACGGTCGCCTTTATCCATTTCTTCGTGGAATTTGTTCAGATCAATGCGCCAACCCCGTTTCTCATATTCTTTGATATGGTGACGGTATCGCACGATACAACTATCGGCGCGCACCATGAATTCCTTTTTCATGGTCGGCGGTGTGCGCACTGGCTCGACCTCATCGAGAATATCTATATCTTGTTGTGCAACAATAAGATTGCGGTCCATCATTATTTTTTGCATTTCTTCTGTCAGGCCAGCATTACGTGTCGAGACCAAAAATACCCGCGTGGTAAATTCGTCCACTGGCAGATCATAGGTATATTGGTGCATTTTAAATTTGCCAGCCGGTTGAATCTTTGTCCAAAAATGCGAAGCACCATGTGTACCAGACCCGGCCACTGTCTTTTTACCGTCTTTCATTTCGCCGTATTCTTTGGTTGGCGACCCTGAAGATTCGTATTCAGTCATAAAGCCGACACCCCATTCTTCTTCGATAAGGTTAAGCTTGGGCACAAAATAATCAGGGTCCTTGCCAGAAAATCCGTGGGTTGGATGCACAAATTCATTGTGGGCCGGGTCAATGGCGTTTTCGATAGAGCGGCGATATCCGGTCTTGAGCATGTAAGATTGCAAAATAACACCCCAGCCTTCCATACCGTATTCAGTGGCCTCCATAATCGGTGGACGTTCGTCTTCGGGAAGATCACCCAAAAATACAAACACGATACCGTATTTCTCCTCAGTCGGATAAGCATCAATACGTGCCTTATTAGGGATAGGCATATCAGCTTCTTGAGACGGAATTTTTACACAAACCCCCTCACCGTCAAATTGCCAGCCATGATAAGGACATTGAATATTACCGTCGACAACTTTACCCGGAGCCGCCTCACCTTGACAGGCCAGCGAACCGCCCCTGTGGATACAGGTGTTTGACAAACATTTGGCCTTACCGTCCGCATCCCGAAACAGTGCAAAATTCAATCCAAGCATTTTTTGCTTACGCGGTTTATCCGTTAGTTCAGTACTAAAACAAGCCGGGTACCAGAAATTAATAAACATAATGACGCTCCATTTTTTTATAGATTTATATATTTTCACTATAGCATTTGATATGAACAATGGTGCGGTAATTCGTCCCACTTGCCAATTCACCCTTGGATGCTCGGCCATGTTGTGGTCATAAGCAAGACGAATAAACCAAATTCTACAAATCGCATTCTATGTATCCCATAACATTGGAGGAATATTATGAAAACCAAACCACTCACATCCACTCTATGGTTGGGCGCTGTGTTCGGCGTTGCCCTAGCCGCTTGCTCGGAGCCAACACCACCCCCTGCTCCAAACCTAATGATATTGGCCACCGAAGCTCTCGGTGAAGGCCAAGAAGGTTTGATTGATGCGTCATTCTTGACGGTAAGCGGTGCCGAAAATTGTGAAGAGCGTGTCGAGGCGGCCCGAGCCGTATTTCCGGCCGCTAAGATTGTATATACATGGCATTATTGTACATATTCTAAAACCAATTTTGAAGATTTTGGACACGAACCTGTACCGACCGGTACGGCATATTACTTTGACCTGCAAATTTCAAAAGATGGCAGCACTTTAAAATCAGTGACAACATATGACAGCAATGCAGCCTGCGAGCTGGCGAAAAAAGGCGTATGTATTGTCTCCTACCAGAATGTTGTTGAGGAGTGAGAGTGAACGGAACAGGGCTTAATCATATAAATAATAGGCTTGGCTTTTTTCTTTGAACATTGTGGTGTCCTTAGCCAAAAAATCCAATAGCTCTGAAATGTCGGCATCTTGTTTGAACATTTCAAAGATATTGTCACTGCCAATAGCTTTGTTAAACATTTGGGTTTGAGCTTCGCTTGCCATCTTGAAAATATCTTTTTTAGGGTATAGCTTTTTAAGCGCGAACATAATGTAAAATTGTGTAGCAACCAGCTGGGCTTCACCGAAATCTGTGATGTAAATTTGCACACCGTGCAAGGTTTCGCCTGTGCCAAAAGCATAATATGGTGTGTAGGAAATTGGTCTAAAATATAATCCGGGAATTTCCATGGCATTAAGTTCGTCCGCAAATTCTCCGCTATTTATCCAAGTAGCGCCAACGGTTTGAAAGGGAAGTGTATAACCAACGCCAATAGAGACGGCGTCTCGTAGCTCGCCCAATATGCCAGTCATAGGATAAAAATACGCCGAATAATCGTGCGGAATATGCGGAGATGTAGGCACCCAGTTAAGCTCGGTGTCTTCAAAATTCATATGCCTTTTCCAATTTTTCATGGCAATAACGGTTAGGGTGAAACTCGGCTTAGTGTTGATCATTTTTTCATTCACGAGCAAGTTGGCTAGCTCCCCGCAGGTTAAACCATAGACATATGGTATTGGATATTGACTGATGAATGAAAAATATTTTGCTTCTGCTATATTACCCTCAATTTTAAAACCACCCAGCGGGTTTGGCCTGTCGAGAACAATAAATTCAATACCGGCTTTTGAGGCAGCTTCCATAGCCAAGCCCATTGTGCTTATGAAAGTATAAGAGCGTGTACCGATATCTTGAATATCATAAACAAGAACATCAATATCTGCTAGCATCTGCTTGGTAGGTTTTCGGGTTTTTCCGTACAATGAGTAGACGGGTAGATTTGTTTTCTTATCCCTATAAAACCCGACTAATTTTCCGGCGTCAACATCCCCGCGCACACCGTGTTCTGGGCCAAATAAGGCAATCAAATTTACATTTTCGGCTTCAAACAAAATATCTATAGTGGGTTTAAGTTCCCGGTTTACACCCGTCGGGTTTGTAATCAGGCCAACCCTTTTACCCTTTAATATTTCAAAATTGGATTGCGCTAATACATCAATACCCAATTGGACGTTTGAAATCTTTACAAGGCGGTTATTTTGAGTGAATTTACCAATTTCCTGTGTTTGGGCTTGGGCTATGGGTATAAAAATAACAATAACCAGAAGAAAAACACATCTAAATAATGACTGTGAATATTGTTGCATAAGGCGCAGACCTTCAATAATTGGGAACAGGCTTGTTTCCCAATACATTTAAAGATTGCCCAATACACATAGCCAAGGAAAATCTCAAGCCATACCCATTTACTGAATATTCTGCCCTGACACACTTATCTGACACACTTAAAAGCTTGCCAAGCAAGGCAATTGCTCAAATAGTCTATGAAATTACCGGATTCGCATAGGGTTTTTTCATGAGTGTTTTACACACATTGGGCACAGCTTTAGTCAAGACTTTGCCGCCGGAGACGGCACATAGGGTTGCGCTTAAGGCATTGTCCCTTGGGTTAGGGCCAAAACACATATCCTCGCACGACAGCCTGAAAACTGAACTTGCCGGACTGTCCCTTCCAAACCCCGTCGGCCTTGCGGCTGGGTTTGATAAGGACGCAGAAATACCAGATGCCATGTTGGCAGCCGGGTTCGGTTTTGTAGAATGCGGCAGCGTCACACCCCTACCCCAAAAAGGCAATCCCAAACCGCGTCTGTTTCGTCTGACCGAAGACCGCGCCGTTATCAACCGTATGGGTTTCAATAATAATGGACTGGATAATTTTGCTAAACACCTTCGGGCAAGAAAGAAAAGCCCGCACCTACTAAAAGGACAAGGCATTGTCGGAGCAAATCTGGGTGCAAACAAAGAAGCGAAAGACCGCGCAGCAGATTACATTACAGGGCTTGCGGCCCTGTGGGGGCTAGCCGATTATTTTACTATCAATGTATCATCGCCGAACACACCCGGCTTACGGGATTTACAGGGCGGTGATGCGCTGGAAGATCTGTTGGGACGCATTTCCGAAGCCCGTCAAAAATTGACCGGACACGCACCTTCCCCACCAATATTCCTCAAAGTGGCCCCTGACCTAGATTTTGCTCAAATTGAACGGATTACAGAACAAGCCCGTACCTACGGCATGAGCGGCATTATTGTATCCAACACCACAATCGCCCGACCGGACTTTTTAAAATCAAACTACAAGAGCGAAACCGGTGGCCTGTCCGGTGCGCCCTTGATGCGCATATCGACACGGATACTCAATGAGTTTTACACGGCCAGCGCAGGCAAAATTCCGCTCATCGGTGTCGGCGGCATTGCAAATGGCCGCGATGCTTACGTCAAAATCCGAGCCGGCGCTTGTGCCGTCCAGCTTTATTCTGCCCTCGTCTATGCGGGCCCAAGCCTGGCCACAGAGATTTGCGACGATCTAGCCGCAAGGCTCAAAGCGGACGGCTTCACCCATGTCAACCAAGCCGTCGGGACATTGACGGGGAATAAGGTATGATATTCAACTTGACGCATTGTATATGTTCGCATTACGTTCACAAAAAGAAACGTCAGGGGTAGTTTTATGCTTGTTCAAGAAAAACGAAAAACCATCAATAATTTAAGGCAACAACCTAATTTAGAGGTAGTTAACAACATCCCCTATAAGGTGATTTCGTTATTTTCAGGGTGCGGCGGAATGGATTTAGGGTTTCGTGGAGATTTTACTTTTCTTGGCAAATTTTTTAACCCACTACCATTTGAGGTAATATGGGCAAATGACTTTAATAATGCGGCTTGCCAAACTTATAAAAAAAACCTTAAGCATGATATTGTTCATGGTGATATCTGGGAGCATATTAACGACATCCCTCCGAAGGCAGACGTCGTAATTGGTGGCTTTCCCTGCCAAGATATTTCTGTCAACGGTAAAGGCGCTGGTGTTGACGGAAAGAAAAGTGGGCTATACCGAGCTATGGTCGAGGTGGTTAAAAAAGTTCAACCCAAAATTTTTATAGCAGAAAATGTTAAAGGCCTGCTGATGAAGCATAACAAGAATTCTTTAAAACGGGTTATTGATGATTTTTCCGCACTGGGCTATGACGTTACCTATAAGCTCTATCATGCAGCCGAGTTTGGTGTCCCGCAAACCAGAGAACGCGTTTTGATTATTGGCACCAAACTAGGTGTCGCTAAATTCACGCATCCCGACCCTATTTACCCCCCTGAAATGTGGATTACAGCAGAACAAGCCTTAAATGACCTTGAAGAAGTTGAGTTGAACCCATCTATTAATCACATATGGAGTGTCGCCAAGAAAAGCCCTGAACAAGGTTCACGCAGGTTTAAGGCAAACCGTGCGGGCTATACTGTTCGTGCAGAGTGCCATGGTAATATACATTTTCATTATAAACTTGACCGCAGAATATCTATGCGTGAAGCTGCACGCATTCAATCTTTCCCCGACGATTTCATTTTCCAATCAAAATTACGTGAAACAGAGCGACAAGTGGGCAATGCCGTTCCCCCTGTGCTCGCTTGGCATATTGCCAAATCCGTACACCAGAGCCTTATTGGTTAGGTATAGCCTCGCAAATATCCTCTAAAGAATAGGGTGTTCATTTGACAGATTTTGAAAATTTTATTTCAGATGTGGTTGAAAGACTGCGCCAGGAAACGCAAAACCAATTGTTCAAAAATGCCTTAGGGTTTGAGAGTCGTATTCGTGAAATTATTAATGAGATGGGTGGATATAATGGGTTGTTAGTTGATTTAAAACCACACCCACACGCATTTCCAGATATTTCTCTTGGTGCTTATGGCATCGAAGTCAAGCATACGCTTAAAGATACTTGGAGAAGTGTCGCAAACAGTATTTTAGAGAGTAGTCGCAATCAGGATGTACGTAAGATTTACGTTATTTTTGGAAAAATGGGCGGAACCCCAGATGTAAAATGGCAAGAATATGAAACATCTATCATTCACGTGCGCACATCCCATGTTCCTAGGTTTGAACTTGAAATTGGTGATAAACAATCATTATTTCAAGAGATGGGGATTACATATACCGACTTCCAAAAACTAGACATTGAAGATAAAATGCAACATGTCAGAAAATATGCGAAAGCAAGGCTAAAAGACGGCCAAAGATTATGGTGGCTAGGTGAAAATCAAGACGGAAGTTTATCGCCTGAAATCAAAGTCTATATGGATCTAGATCAAAAATTTAAAAGAAAGTTAAGAGCAGAAGCATCAGTGCTTTGCCCTCAAATTTGCGGCAACAGTCGCAGAAGTCGAAAGTATTATGACGTTTCTTCGTATCTTCTACTCGCACACGGGGTACTTGCTCCGCAAACCCGCGATCTTTTCACCGCTGGTAGTGTTGGCGCAAAAAGTGGAAAACGTGGAGGCAAATACATAGTTCGCGCCCTTCAAGATATAGAAACGGAAATGCTTAACGCATTTGACTATTTAGGTGATCATTTATTTGAAGAGTATTGGGGCTTCATCCCCCAGCACGGGTTACGGCAACAAGAATGGTTAAAACTTGCCGATGGATTCGCGGGTTCATGGTCCCCGTCGAAAGTCTTCTTTATTCATTCTTAAAGCCTGTATTCTGGCTTCTGCCCCTAAAATAATTCGTTTCAAATCAAATGCCCACTTGGTGGTCGCTATTTTATTTATTAACATAGTGTGAAGAGAAATTGATAAAGATATAACGATAGGACATTTAATCATGGGGACTAAAATTACACAATCATCGAACACTGACCAGTCACTGGTGACCTCCCTGGTCGCACCTGACGGTTCTTACGAAGTTGCACCTCTGCGTAAAGATGATATTACCATTATGGCCGTGCAATCGCGGGTCGTGCCTGTTCACGCCGACAAGGCCACGCAGATGAAAAAGGCCAATCTGGATCATATGCTCGACCTGATCGATGCGGCAGCAAGCTGGATGGGGCCGAAAGATATCATCCATTTCCATGAATTCCCTATCACTGGATTTTCCCATTTGTGGAACCGCGAGGATTTGCTTAAGGTTGCCATTGATGTACCGGGCGTTGAAACCGAAGCGGTTGCTGCACGTGCTAAACGGTATAATAGTTATATTGTGTTTGGCTCCTATTCCAAAGACCCCAATTGGCCGGATCATATATTATCAACGACAATCATCATTAGCCCAGAGGGCGAGATCATTGACAAGCATTGGAAGCTTCGCAATCTCAAAGGTGTTTTTGCAGGTTTTGAAGTTATCACCACAACGATTTTTGACGTTATGGACCGGTATGTAGAGATGTATGGCCGAGATGCCGTGTTCCCAGTAACCCGCACCGACGTTGGTAATTTAGCAACCACCGCAGTGCAGTATGAGCCTGAGCTTATCCGGGCTTTTGCGCTTAAAGGCACCGAAATTATGTTGCGCGCCGCCACATCTGGCGCCGACCCAATCGATATTCGTTCAGGTGCGATGCACAACAATATGTACACATCCTTGGTCAACAATTCTATTTCCAATAACCCGGGGCCGTTCTTTCAAGATGTCCGTAGCGGCGGCACAGCTATTTACGGGCCCAAAGGTGAAATTCTGGATACCGCCAACTCCGTCAACGAGACCGGCGTGATGGCGAGCATCCCGATTGCATCCTTCCGCAAAGGTCGAAAAATACCGCGCTTTCATCCTGCATTATTTGCCGACCTATTTAATCAATACCAAGAAGCCTATCCGCCAAATATGATGGACACAAGCAAAGGCGGGGATTTACCTGACAACGGGTTCGTTGCCGCGCAATTTCTCAAAGACAAAAGTCGGTGGGTATAGGCTATGGCGCTCGTAAATGAACAGCTAGACATGTCCAACAGCTATCACGGAGAGATGCAGGATTTTCTTGCGCGCACTCACGGCCATTTTGTTAACGCTCGATGGATTGAGGGCGGGGACGTTACACCGATTAACGTAGTCAACCCTGCTACAGGCCTACCCATTGCGCACATAGAATCTGGTGGCGCAGTTGAAATAGACCAAGCCGTTACGGCTGCGCGGGCAAGTTTTGATAGCGGAATTTGGGCTAAAATGGCGCCAGTAGAGCGCGCACGGATATTGTTTTCTTTAGCAGACATCATTGAAGAGCATGCGGGACAAATCGCCCACCTTGAAGCCCTCGATATTGGTGTTTCGCGCGCAATGATGCACGATATCGGCGTTAAACTGGCCGCAGACCAATTGCGCTACTACGCTGGCTGGATTACTAAAATTGGTGGCCAAACCATAAACAATTCTCGCCCTCATCTACCTGGCAGGGAATTTTTGACCTACACAGTTAAAGAACCCATAGGTGTGGTCGGACAAATCATTCCGTGGAATTTCCCGTTCGGCATGTCCGTTGGGAAAATCGCACCTGCTTTGGCTGCTGGATGTTCATTGGTTCTCAAGCCAGCTGAAGAAGCGCCGCTCAGCGTCAATTATTTGGCCGGTTTAATTGCTAAGACAGACCTGCCTGACGGCGTGTTTAATTTAGTCAACGGCGTTGGCCGAAAAGCTGGTGCTGCCTTGGCGCGGCATATGGATGTGGACAAAATTTCCTTCACAGGCTCGACTGCGGTGGGAAAAGATATTCTCGCGGCCGCAGGTGGCAACCTCAAGAAAGTGACGCTTGAACTTGGCGGAAAATCTCCCGTTGTTATTCTAAAAGATGCTGACTTAAATGAAGCAATTCCTGCGGCAGCGCGGGCTATTTTCTTTCTCAATGGGCAAAATTGCATGGCTGGGTCCCGCCTTTTGGTGCACGCGGACATTCATGACGCGGTGGTCAAGGGTCTGGTAGATATTGCCGAGGCTATGAGCATCGGATCTGACCTAGATAATGCATATGATATTGGGCCGCTGATTTCCAAGCGCCAGATGACGCGGGTACTGGCCTATATAGATACCGGACTGGGTGAAGGGGCTACACTCGCGACAGGCGGTAAACGTGCATCAGGATTGGCCGGATATTTTGTCGAGCCAACCATATTCACCGATTGCGAGCCCAGTATGCGTATTGTGCGCGAAGAAATTTTTGGGCCTGTGCTGACTGTGCAAAAATTTGATACGGAAGATTTAAACGAAATCGCCGGGATGGCTAATGACACCATTTTCGGCTTATCAGCCAGTGTCTGGACAAAAGATTTGTCCAAAGGCCATTTGTTGGCAGGCAAAATTAAATCGGGACAAGTCGGGATTAATGTGCACGCAGCGATTGACCCAGCCACTCCGTTCGGCGGCTATAAGCAATCTGGCTGGGGCAGAGAATTCGGTCGTGAAGGCCTGGAGCCATATTTAGAAACCAAAGCCGTAACGGCATATTTGTAGGAATTGAGAAATGACAGGGAGCGTTGACATAGAAAATGCAGATGTAAAGAGCATAAAGTTTGGTCCTGTTCATTTAGAGCCAGGTGTAACGCGCTGGAATGCGCGGACATATATGTTTTCTGCGTTCTGGACCATCGGGTTTTTATCATTCCTGAGTTTCTTGCAAAATTATGTCCTAAAAGAGCATTTGGGCATCGCCGGGGACGAACTGGGCCGGGCAGTTGGTAATCTGGCGCTGGTCGGGGAAATAGTCCTGTTGACCGTATCGCCGTTTTTCGGGGCTTTATCAGATAAAATCGGAAGAAGACCCATTTTCGCTATGGGTTTCTTGTGGATCGGGGTCGGGTTTACGCTTTACCCCCTCGCCAGCAGTTTTGGCATGTTATTGCTGTTTAAAGCGTTCATGGGTTTCGGCGCAGCCGCCTTGGGCGGAATGATGGCGACCGTCTTATCGGATTATCCGCAAAATCGCTCGCGCGGCCTTATGGCGGCTATGAGCGGCTGGTCCAACGGGCTAGGGGCGCTATTTATGATTTTGGTGCTGAGCCGGCTACCATCTCTATTTGTCTCCAAAGGCATGACCGCTGAGCAAGCCGGAACATTTACGTTCTGGACAATGGCCATTATGGCATTTGTCACGGCGGCGATTGTGTTTAAAGGCCTTAAGGCCGGCAAGCCCGGCAAGCCACAAGCCCGTAAAAATACTGGAGTTTTGGTCAAAGAGGGTTTTGGTGAAGCCAAGAAGAACCCGCGCTTGCAACTGGCGTTAGCTGAAAGTTTTATAGCGCGCGGTGATCTTCTGATGATCGGTACATTTTTATCCCTTTGGCTAATCCATACAGGTACAAATATGCACGGTATGGAAATCGCCGACGCCACCAAACAGGCTGGGCGTTTGGGTGGTCTGGTGCAAATGGCTGCATTAATATGGGCGCCTATATTTGGGATTATTCTTGATAAATTTGACAGAGCCACAACAGTAATTTTAGCGATGGGATTGGCAGTAATCGGCTATGTAGGCATTGGACTTGTCCCCGACCCGACAGCGGCCTCCGCAACCATTCCCCTTATACTCTTGGGAATTGGCGAGTTTTCTGCTATACTGGCCGGGCAGACTTTAATAGCACAAGAAGCGCCTATAAATGTCCGCGGTTCGGTTTTGGGCGTCTTCGCCTTTTGCGGCGCACTCGGGCTTATAGTCTTAAGCCAAGCTGGCGGCTATCTATTTGACACAGTCGGGCCAGGGGCACCGTTTATTTTGGTAGGGTGTATCAATGGACTGGTTATGTTGTTCGCCATCTATGTAAGGCTGAAGACAGGGTATAAATCACCAAAAGCACGGCAGACATAAAATTAGTTGCGAATCATTCGCATTTGCATTAAAGAAAATCGCAGGAGAAAAGAATGACAGAAAAAAACAAGTGAACAAGAAGGAGGCGCCTTATCAATGTTTAAGAAACCGCCTTAAAAACCACCCAAATCGATCAAAACCAGGAGAAGAAAATGAAACTTACGAAAACAACGAAAACAGTCGGCATGATTACATTGGCAATGGCCTTAGGCCTTGCTGGGTGTGAAAACACAGAAGGGGCAAAAACCACACAAGTCGCTGCCGTAGGCACGGATTACAGCCTTGTCGACAAGAAGAAGCACAGCGAAAATGAGCTGCCTGTATGGATCATTCCGGGCATACCCGAAGCAGCCGAAGCTTATTACGGCCCAGACAGCTATCATTTGATTGCCCAAACCCAAGATCCAAATGCAACACCGCCGTCCCACGAGCGGGCTGCTGGCGGAGCGCTGACCTGGATTTTCACCGATGACGGCAAAAGTCAGTGGGCGGCCAATGATCGGGGTCAAGATGGATGTTCCTTTATTATGCCGGACGGTAAGCGTATCGTGTACACATCAACCCGTGACAATATGGATATGCCAGTTGGCAATTGGTCGGCCGAGGATGATTATCCGCAGGGCGCCGAGCTTTATATGGCCGATATTGACGGTAGCAATATCATACGTCTGACCAATAACGATGCTTATGATGCAGAAGTTGCGGTATCGCCTAACGGGGAAAGAATTATTTTCACCCGTCAGATCGACGGCAAACTTGATGTCTGGATGATGAATTCCGACGGCACCGGCGAGCATCAGCTTACCTTTACCGATGACTGGCAAGAAGGCGCACCATTTTTCTTGCCGGACAATAAAACCGTCACCATGCGAGCATGGAAAAGTTCAGAAAAGGGTGGGGATATGACCTTTATGACGGTGTTCACTCTGGATACCGACACCAAGGAAGTCACAGAGCTTACCCATGATAAGTGGATGAACTGGGCACCTTATCCAACACCGGACGGCAAGCATTATGTGTTTGTACGCCCGCTTAAGGATAACCCGCGTAACTGGGAAGTATTTTTGGGCAAGATTGCCGGAGGCGACCCAGTGCGCCTGACTTATAATGACAGCTTTGACGGCTTCCCGTCCGTATCACCGGACGGCACCAAAATGCTGTTCTCGCGTAGCGTTGGTCCTGGATTTATGTCCGACCTTTATACGCATGTTATGGACATTTCGTCACTAAATGTGGGGCCTGTAAAAGAATAAGGGCCAATATCAAGCGGCGCACATTCGTGCGCCGCATAATTTTGAGAGAGAATACTAGTTTCAATTAAGGAGGGGACTAAAATGACTAATCTAAAAAACAAACTTATGGCTTCAGGAGCGGCATTTGGACTGCTCATGAGCCTCGGAACAACCGCATCAGCGCAAGAAGACGACGGCACAACCAAAGCAAAACGCTTTGACGAAATTGTCGTTACAGCCCGTAAACGTGAAGAAAATATTCAGGAAACACCCCTGTCTATTTCCGCATTCACATCCGGCATGATCGAGGCGGCTGGCATACGCGATATGGCAGACATTGCCAAATCTACGCCGGGCTTTACGCTGGATGAAGAGTTTAGCCGTACAAATGGTGTGCGTCCTGTCATTCGTGGCCAGGCGACTATATTGGGCGCATCCGGTGTTTCGACCTTTGTTGACGGCATTTTGCTGAACGGTTCTATTTTAGATTACGACTTAACCGACGTTGAACGTATTGAGGTCGTTAAAGGGCCGCAGTCAGCTCTTTACGGGCGCAATACCTATTCCGGTGCCATTAATATTATCACCAAATCCCCATCTGACGAAGCGTCCGGTGATGTCAAGATAGATGCGGGTAGTTTTGGCCGGTTTGAGCTTGGCGGTACAATGCGCGGCCCCGTTAGCGATACTGTCTCTGCCAGTTTGCATGGTCGTTATTACACCCGCGGCGGGCCATTCACCAATACATTTGACGACACAAAAATTGGTCAACAAGAATCAATAGCAAGCTCTCTGGCATTGTTTTATCAGCCGTCAGACCGCCTGGATGTACGTGCGCGTATGCGATTGTCACGGCTTAGCGATGACCAGCCGCGCCTGTTCTTGACAGACCCGTCCGAAAACAACTTATTCCCGGATAACGGCGGTACATATCTGGGTAATGGCCGCTATTTTGGCGGAGAAATAACCAACCGCGCCATTGCCTATGACGATGTGCGACTTTTGGACGAAAAGGGCTATGAAACCACAGACAGCATGCAGACCAGCCTGACGGTCAGTTATGATTTAACCGATAAACTCAATTTGGAATTTATCAACGGATATAATGCCAGTATTTTTGACAGCAAATTTGATTTTGACCATTCTGCCGAAAGCCTTGTGCCGTTTGGGGTTTATATCGGGCCGTTGTTTCCGGTTGGTGCAGGATTTTTCTTCCATGGTTATGTCATAAGCGATGCGGCTGATTTTGCTTCTGTTTCAGAGGGCGAATCCAACGACCGTTCCCACGAATTGCGCTTCAATTATGAGGCTGACAATTGGCAGGGTATGCTTGGCGGTTATTATTATGAAGGTTTTTCCAGAGTAGAGGGTACTAGACAAGCCCCTTCCGCATTGCCGCAATTGCTGGCTGATGGTTTTGCTGATCAGGTGGCACGCATGAATGCAGAATGTGCGGCGCGCGGCAGCCAACCATTTACACCCTGTTTTGCGTCACCGCACTTCATCTCAACGCTTAATTTTGGTAGTGACCTGGATGAATTGCAGTTTTCCGCATTTCGGGGTATTTTCAAGGATAAGCGCCGCAATCTTGCGATTTTTGGCAGTGTTGATGTTGACGTAACAGATGCTTTATCTGTTACGGCAGAAGCCCGTTATAAATCAGAAAGAATTATTAATAATAGCGTTGATAGAGCGGCTATTTATGATTATCTTGGCAATCTGGTTTCGCTAACCGAACAGCCGCAAGTCATTCGCAATGGCACGTTTAACAGCTTTAATCCACGTCTAACAGCCAAATATCAGGCCAGTGAAAATACCAATATCTATCTGATTGCGGCGCGCGGCGACAAGCCGGGCGGGTTCAATAATATCAATGCAACGCCACTGGGTTTTGGTAATTATGACGAGGAAAGCGTCTGGGCTTATGAGGCTGGCGTGAAGAACACCTTTATGGATGGTCAGCTGATTTTAAATCTGGCTGGCTTTCACAATACCATTTCAGACTATCAGCTTACGCAGTCTTTAACCCTGCCAAACAACATCACCACCACTGTGATTTCCAATGTTGGTAAGGTGCGCGTTATGGGGTTGGAAGCCGAGATGGTTTACCGCATACCGTCAATTCCCGGTCTCGTTTTAAACGCTAATTATGCTCTTGCGGATTCTGAAATCCTCAGAGGTACAGACCTTAACGAAGGTAGGCACCTAGATGTGGCGGATGACGGTAGCCTAAACTGCTCCATCGGTTTGGAAGATCCGAACTTGCCGTGTAGCTCTGAAAACACATTGTTTGGTTCTATCACCGGCAGGCAATTGCCGCGTTCCCCAAAGCATACTTTTAATCTTGGAATGAACTATACGAGAGCATTGTCAGATGAAATGGACTTCCACCTCAACGCCAATGTTTCACACGAGAGTAAGAAATTTGTACAAGTACATAATCTTGCATTCGTTGGCGACAATACTCTGGTTAATGGTAGTATCGGTATATCAACTGGTACATTGAGCCTGACGGTTTGGGGACGCAATCTAACCAATGAAGATGCCGTGGTTTCGGCCCAGCGTTTTGTTGACCCCAACCAGTCGTTTCAGCGAGCTTTTGGCGGCAACCCACGTCTGCCACGTGAATTTGGCGCAACACTTCGCAAACAATTCTAAGCGAAACTTATAAAACCTACGGGACGGGGGCTCTTAATATTTTGAGCCCCCATCTTTTTTTGGAGAAAACTATGACTATTATGAAAACATTGACCCTCTCCCTGCTAGCCGGCAGTGCTCTTGTTGCCTGCTCGAAAACGGAACAAATCAGTAATGATGCTGATGAAGTGGTCACCAAAGTTGAGGCTGCTACTATAACAAAAGTAGATGGTAAATACATCGTCTCTGCTCCTATCAATAGTTTTTCAGACTTTATTTTGGTCGAAACGCAAATGGGCGGTGTAGCCCCGCGCGTCGTCGATATGGACACAGTTATTGCAGATCTTGCGGGTTATGACGCTATCTTTATCGGTGAAGCCCACGGCCATGCAGCCAGCCATTATGTACAATCAAAAATATTTTCAGGAATACATACGAAATATACCGATCTGGCACTGTCTATGGAACAATTTGAACGTTCCCAACAACATGTTGTCGATGACTATCTGGCTGGTAAAATTGGCGAAGAAACGCTGTTCCACGACGGCAAGGCTTGGCCCCATTACCGCTCATCTTATCGTCCGCTCGTGGAATTTGCCAAGAATAACGATTTGCCCGTCATCGCCTCTGAAGTTCCGGCTAATATGGTTTCGTGCGTCGGAGAAGAAGGCGCAGCTTTTCTTGACCGCCTAGAGGGTGAACCCCGCACATGGATTGCCGAAAAATTACACATAGAAGATAGTGCCTATAAAGATAAATTTTACGCATTTATGGAGGCAGCCGCAGGACATAGCGTTGATGACCCTAATGAAAGTGCCGAAGACAAGGAGCGCAAAAAGCTCTACCGCTACTCAGCCCAAGTCTCGCGCGATGATACTATGGCCGAAAGCATTGCTTTACACATGAAAGCCAATCCTGGCCGCAAGGTCGTGCACATGGACGGTAGCTTCCACTCCGCTGGCCTGCTCGGTACGCCAGAGCGCCTGGAAATGCACATCCCCGGTGTCAAGATGGCCAATGTTCACCCTATCATGGTTGACGATCCAAAAAATCCGACATTTGATGCTAAATCCGTCGGCGAAGGTCAGTATCTGCTCTTGATCTATCCAGTGCCAAGGCGCTTCGTGCAAATGAAAAATATCAGTGCATTTATCGAACGCACTAAGGGAGCAATCGACGAAAATAAATGTGATTACTAAGTAATACAAAATGAGTGTTGGGTTTATTTTTGCGGTCATTGTCGCCATACATGTTTGTTTGCTTACCTATAGTTTTACGATAAAAACCATACCAAGGCTCAGGCGCATTTTTCTGACGTTTTTATTATTTGGTCTGCTTTACGACAATACGGTTTTGGCTTTGGGTAATATTTTGGTGGATGCAAATTTCTTTAAGGCGGTTTCCCTGCCAAGGTTTTATTTGCATGTCATCATATTGCCGTTTTTAACCCTTTATTGTTTTTCCACATTAAAAGCTGTGAATGCGCCGAGCGCACGTGGTGCGGGCATGGCCATATGCGTATATGTGATTACAATCGGTGCGCTGGCTTACGGTTTGTATGAAACCACCCATGCCTTGCAACTTGGCCCGATTGATACATATGAGCATTGGCGCATGACAAATTTAGCCGGGACGCCGCCCTATGCCACAATATTTACCAATATTGTGGCCATCATATTGGGGGCATTACTTTGGAAATCGAAAGGCCCGCCCTGGCTTTTCCTAGGTGCATTTGTAGTTTTCATACTCAATAGCATTGCCGCACCCTATATTTGGAGTTTTATCAGCTCCAATATAACCGAAATATTTTTCGTGTTTTTCTTGCTCAAAACCGAGAAAGCCCTGCTGCAAAGACAATCAAGCCACCAATGAGCGCAGTCTTCACTATAACCAGTGTCTTTAAAAACGGGCCTTAAACCCAACATTTATTGCGTGGGCGGTAACATCATCGTTGGAAACTAATTGCGGGGCTACGAACGGGATGAAGCCTTTATTATAAACATATTCCACACCAAAATCGAGATAATCGCTAACAGGATATTCTACGCTGAGCGCATGTTGCTGGTTTTTTTCCCATGTGGTTGGTTGGCCAGAAATGCCGATGCCGACAAAATCATCGCCGATACTGCCCCAGCTACCGACAGCTGCTAATTGCAAGCGGCGGCCATTGGGCAAGAGCGGCTTATAGCGAACTTGCGCGGTTAATACCTTTAGCTTTTGATCAAAACTGATATTGTTAATATCGTCAGGTGCTCCGAGCGGGTCTATTATATAGGCGGGGTCAACAAACCCGTTTACATCTTGCGGAATTGCCGCGCCCCAAGGCTCCAGCGAAGTGGTATATTCCACCATCAAATCCCAGCTCGGGCTGTTAAACTCGGCAAATGCATCGACGGCTCCATTACGGTAAGATATAAAATTCGCTGGCGACGGCAGGGTTCCGATCAAGCCAAATGTGTGGGCCGTGAAATTATTGCGGTAGATAGTATCGTGAATATAGCTTGTGCCCAAAGTTAGTGCTCTGCCATTTCCAAAGCGGAATTCTTTCTCGACGCTCGCCGCAAAATTAGCGATCTTGTTTTCATTCTCAGCACCAGCATAGGCCGTGCGCAATTGCCGACCACCGCTAAAGACCGTCCCGGTTATTTTCAGGCCAGAATACATATTGTAATAACCAAGCTCCAACACAGGCTGATCGCTTTGCGCCCAGAAATAATGTTGCGCTTCCGTATGCGTGAAGGCGTTGTAGCCATCAAAATTACCAAAATCGATAGTTTTACGACCGAACGCCGCATAGAACGGCGTTTTCTCTAAATTACCAAACACCACAAAGGCTTTGCGGAGTTGAAACTCGCTCTGGCCAGGAAATTCGGTTTCTGAGTATTCAGGTTGCAAATAAAATGATGTCCAGTCACCGAAGCTGCCTGTAAATGCCAGCGCGGCGTTGTTAATAGCAAAAACACCAGACGACGTTTCAGTTCTGGCGGTGAAATCCGGGAAGCGCGATAAAATCGGGAACAAGCCTGCATCGGACGTGGTTTGCCACATCAAACCCGCCTTCATAGCACCACCAATGGTCAAAGAATTTGGTGCGAGCGTTCCGTTCGCCCGATTTGCTAGTAATGTCAGTGTTTTCCCAGTGGTGTTTTCCTGCCAGTTTAGCATGCGTTTGCTGTGCTGGGCATTCGTTGTAACCGTTGTCCCGCCCACATTAAAGTTACGCCCGAAAACCGGGCTACTGCCGCGCAGGCCTAATGAATTTGTATAATTTGAACCAGTATAATTACCCGCCGGAATCCGTAATCCCGATTGCGTGTACGAAACCGTTTGCACAGGTGCTCCGTTAAATATGGGGGGATTTGCTTGATAGGTGCCCGCAGCATTGGGGGCGCCATAATATTGTTGCTGTTGGTAATATCCTTGAGCCTGCGGAGCCACATATGTTCCGCCCGCATACCCAACGCCATAATTTTGCGGGACAGCATAACCACCCCGCAAACCCAAGCCATTATAAGCAAAGATCGGTGTTGATAACGCAATAGCGGCAATTCCTGCCAAAAGAAGAGTTTTTGTTGCTTTAGGCACCACTGCACCGCCTCCACATGAATTAACAAATCACGCTTATGTGATATGACAGTGAGAGTTATGTGAGATGTATTGAGAACTAATTAATGAGCGCCCATCTGCGACACTCTGTCATAACCATACTTATTTATGTACAACTTGTTTGATATCCGTATCCAGTTCATGTTCGCGCACTTTTCTATAAAGCGTCGAACGACCAATACCGAGCCGCCTGGCCACTTCCGACATATGCCCTGAGTAATTTTCAATAGCAAATTGGATTAGCTCTCGTTCAATGTCTTCCAACGACCTTAAATGTCCGCTACGGTCAAGGAATTTCAGCCTATCCTCGCTGCCTTCACTCATATCATCCAAGCCGTTTCGCGCACCTTCTTGTAGTCCAGCGGTTTCTTGAACCGGGATGATCGGGTCCATGCCTGAAATTTGCGGAAAATCTTGCTGCTGGAGCATATGCCCGTCCGATAGAATAACCGCACGGAACACAGCATTTTCCAATTGTCTCACATTGCCAGGCCAGTCAAATGTCTTCAGCATTTCAAGGGCGGGACTATCTGCCCCGCGCACACTGCGCCGCTCTTGCGCATTAACACGTTTGATAAAATGATCCAACAAAGCGGGGATATCCTCGCGGCGGTCACGCAGGGCCGGAATTTCTATGGGAAATACGTTGAGGCGGTAATATAGGTCTTCACGAAACTCACCCGCTTTCACCGCATCGGACAAATCACGATTAGTCGCGGAAATAATACGCACGTCTACTTTGGATGGGCGTTTGGAGCCAATAGGATCAACCTCTCCTTCTTGTAAAACCCGCAACAGCTTTACTTGCATGGCGAGTGGTAATTCTCCAATTTCGTCAAGGAAGAGTGTTCCCGTATTGGCTTCTTGAAATTTACCCAAATGCTTTGTATTTGCACCGGTAAAGCTGCCTTTTTCATGACCAAATAAAATACTTTCAACTAAGTTTTCCGGAATAGCACCGCAGTTTACAGTTATAAATGGACGGCCTATTCTCTCAGAAGTCCCTTGAATAGCCCGCGCCACGACTTCCTTGCCAACGCCGCTCTCGCCAGTAATGAGAATCGGAATATTCGCCTTGGCACCACGTTCACCCATTGCAACGACACTGCGCATGGAGGGTGCATTTCCGATGAGGTCATCGAAAGTAAGCTCCCCTGAATTGTTTTTCTTAAGGCGAGTAACTTCTCCGACTAACGTTTTCATTTCCAGTGCATTGCGCAATGAGACCACTATCCGCTCCCGGCTCGCTGGCTTAACAAGAAAATCTCTTGCACCCGCTTGCATGGCAGCAACAACTGCATCAATGCTACCTTTGCCGGTCAGCACTATTACGGGCAGGTTGGGACGTTTTGCGGAGAGCTCTTTAAGCGTCTCCATACCGTCACGGCCTGGCATCACCAAATCCAATAACATCAGATCAATTTTTTTGCCGTCTTGTGACAAAGCCATTTCCAGCGCCGTATCGCCGTCCGATGCTTGTAATGTAGAAAATCCACTTTTCTCGATCACAGCCTGTAATATGCGACGCTGAGTCGGATCATCATCAACGATAAGTACCGTTTTGCCCATCTTATTCACCTTTTTTACGCCCACAGACGTTAGCGGCTGAATTATTCCAGCTCTTTTCAAAGCGCAATATGCCTTAAATGCGTAAAAATGCTCTTAAGGCCCTGTAAGTTTCTAGTGTTTTTATGGAAATTTATTTTAACGGCGAACAATTTTATTTAAATTGCTTATTTAATCGCGTTCATGCACTTGTAACTACAGTGATTCCCGTGTTATTTAGGCATCAAATTAAATATAGAGGAAGCATACCATGTCAAATTACACGCACGGGAAGATGTCGATCGTAGGGCAAGACAAAACCTTTAAAGGATTTATCAGAATGTCGGCATTTTTCACAGCCTTTACCATTGTCGTTTTGTTGATGCCAACTTTGGTATTCGGGGCAAATATGGGGTGGCCATCTGCCTTAATAGTCACTTTTATTGTCGGAATTGTAATTTCACCTGCATTCAAGCTTGGCGGTGGTTGGTATGCTACATTGTTTGGTTTGGCAATCTTGGCCGGCATGACCGGCTTGCTATCGTCTGCATTAACCTAAAACTTCAATATCCGCACACTGATAAAAGGATACTATCTTGAAAATTGCAGTCATTAAAGAAACCGCCCCTTCGAATAAAGAAAGTAATGAAGCACGGGTCGCGGCCACGCCTGATGCGGTTAAATTTTATATATCCGGCGGACATAGCGTATCCGTCACCAAAGGTGCAGGCAAAAAAGCCAATTTTAGCGATGCTGATTATAAAGAAGCTGGCGCTACTATCAGCACAACTAATGATGCTTGTGTCAAGACTGCGGATTTTGTCATGTCCATAAATGGTGGCTCCAAAGCACTTGTCGCCAAAATGAAAAAGGGTGCAGGGATTTTTGGCCTGATGAACCCGACCGACCAACCTGATTATGCCAAAGCTTGCGCCAAATCTGGAATCACAGCTTATGCCGCAGAATATATTCCGCGTATTTCTCGCGCACAAAGCATGGATGTTCTGTCCTCACAATCAAATCTATCCGGCTACCGCAGTGTTGTAGAAGCCGCCGCTATATACGGACGGTCATTCCCAATGATGATGACGGCGGCGGGTACAATTGCTCCTGCCAAAGCCTTTATCATGGGCGCAGGGGTTGCCGGCTTGCAAGCGATTGCTACGGCCCGACGCCTCGGTGCTGTCACCACGGCCACCGATGTCCGCCCTGCCGCAAAAGAGCAAGTTGCCTCACTCGGCGCCAAATTTATCGCAGTTGAAAACGAAGAGTTTAAAGAAGCCGAAACCGCTGCTGGCTATGCCAAGCAAATGTCGCCCGAATACCAAAAACTACAGGCAGAGCTAACCGCCAAACATGTCGCCAAACAGGATATTGTTATCACCACAGCGTTGATACCGGGACGCCCTGCGCCGCGCCTAATCACAAAAGCCATGATTAAATCAATGAAACCGGGTTCGGTTTTAGTGGACTTGGCCGTTGAGCGCGGCGGTAATGTTGAAGGTGCCAAACCCGGTGAAATCGTCACGACGGCAAACGGCGTTAAAATCGTCGGCTTGCTCAACTGGCCGTCCCGTATGGCGGCAGACAGCTCGGCTTTGTTTGCAAGGAATATCCGAAACTTCTTACCGCTGGTTACTGCCGAAGACGGTAGTTACACTCCTGATTGGGACGACGAAATCATCCAAGGTTGCGCATTAACCAAAGACGGCGAAATTGTGCACGAACGGTTGAAATAGGGTGATGCTAGATTATTTGCAATTTTCTCTAATTCTTCCTTCCCCTATTTTTTATGGAGGAAGGAAACATGCGTAAATTTATCCAAACTAAACAGGACGAAATGACATGACAGAAATGATTATTATGGCAGGTGGGGCTGGGGTTTCTCCGGTTGTGTTTCAATTGGCAATTTTTGTGCTGGCTATATTTGTCGGTTATTTTGTGGTTTGGGCCGTAACTCCTGCCCTGCATACGCCGCTTATGGCTGTGACCAATGCAATCTCTTCGGTTATTATTGTGGGTGCACTGGTCGCCGTTTCTACGGCGGCAACATCTTCGTCAGGGGGGGGTAGCATCAACCTTTCAAGCGGCCTTGGTTTCGTCGCCACCCTGTTATGCGCCGTCAATATTTTTGGCGGTTTTCTGGTCACCCAGCGCATGCTGTCCATGTATAAGAAGAAGGGTTAGGCCATGCATTTCGAAATGACCTCCAACCTCGCCGCTATTCTCTATATGGTTTCTGGCGTATTATTTATTTTGTCCTTGCACGGACTGTCTTCACCTGCTTCGTCCAGACGCGGCAATGTATTTGGTATGATCGGTATCGCGATCGCAATTATCACGACCATGCTTTTCTTTAGCATCTCAGGCACAGGTCTGATCATGTTATTAGTCGCGCTGGCTATCGGCGGCAGTATTGGGGCGTTCATTGCCAAGAAAATCCCTATGACGGATATGCCGCAACTCGTCGCGGGGTTTCACTCATTGGTTGGTATGGCCGCAGTCTGTGTGGCTATAGCCGCGTTCTTTGCGCCAGCCAGTTTCGGGATTGGCGAAGTGGGCAATATTCACGGCGTAAGCCTGCTAGAATTATCTTTGGGTGCCGCTATTGGTGCCATCACATTTTCCGGTTCTGTCATCGCCTTTGCCAAGCTTAACGGCAATATGTCCGGTGTGCCTATCACATTTAAAGGCCAGCATCTTGCAAACCTCTTGCTTGGTCTTGGCATTGCCATGCTCATCGGCATATTGATGAAGTCTGGCGGCGACAACCAAAACGTATTCCTTGCTATTGTCGGTATAGCGTTCTTGCTCGGCTTTTTACTTATCATCCCCATTGGCGGCGCAGATATGCCTGTGGTAATTTCCATGCTCAATTCCTATTCCGGTTGGGCAGCGGCGGCGCTCGGCTTTACGCTTGGTAATGTGGCACTCATAGTTACGGGTGCCTTGGTTGGCTCAAGCGGTGCTATTCTTTCGTATATTATGTGCAAGGCTATGAACCGTAGTTTTATTAGCGTCATCCTCGGCGGTTTCGGCGCGGAAGCCACCACCAGCGGCGGCGAAAAAGAACAACGTCCAATCAAGCGCGGCTCTGCCGAAGACGCGGCATTTATCATGAAGAATGCTTCCAAAGTTATTATCGTGCCCGGATACGGTCTCGCCGTAGCGCAAGCCCAACATGCAACGCGCGAAATGGCGGACAAATTGAAAGAAGAAGGCGTCGATGTCGTCTATGCCATCCACCCTGTTGCGGGCCGCATGCCGGGACATATGAACGTATTGCTCGCTGAAGCCAATGTACCATATGATGAAGTGTTCGAGCTTGAAGATATCAATTCAGAATTTGCAAACGCAGAAGTGGCTTTCGTCATCGGCGCGAACGACGTGACAAATCCAGCCGCCAAAACCGATCCGGAAAGCCCGATTTACGGCATGCCTATATTGGATGTGGACAAAGCAACGACCGTTCTTTTCGTCAAGCGCTCACTATCTGCAGGTTATGCAGGGATCGACAACGACTTGTTCTATGCTGACGGCACCATGATGCTGCTCGCAGATGCCAAAAAAATGGTCGAAGATATAATCAAGGCGCTGTAACGCTGAGCTAAATCAGAAATATAATGACATGATAATGTTGAAATTAGATACCAATGCTTGGCATTCGTCATGAACGTTTTTTTACCAAAACGGATTTTCTGGCTAGTTTTGGGGTGCATTTGCGTAGGCTTAGGTACTATCGGTGTTTTTGTGCCTCTGCTCCCGACAACAGTCTTTATGTTAGTGGCAGCATTTGCATTTGCACGCTCCTCACCCAAATTACATAACTGGCTTATCACCCATAAAGTCTTTGGACCGTTGATATCAGATTGGCAAAACCACCGGGCTATTTCGACAAGAGCTAAATTGTCGAGCGTTTTTTCTATGGGCCTTATCGTCGGCATATCAGCATTTCTCAAAGCGCCAAACTGGCTGCTGATTATTCAAATTTTGGTATTGGGCCTTGTTGCAGTTTTTCTTTTGTCCCGCCCCACACCACCAAAAAAAAGCTTGTAATAGTAAAGCTAAAGATCGCGCCCGATAGCGAGGAACTTCTCTCTACGGCGTTCTATACGTGCCTTGGAATCCATTGGCTGCAGATCTTTTAAGGCTGTGATAATGGCAGTGCCGACTGATTTTATGGTTTTCTCGCTGTCGCGGTGGGCACCGCCAACTGGCTCTTTGATGATTTTGTCAATAACGCCAAGTTTAATCAAATCTTGCGCGGTGATTTTCATTGCGCCCGCCGCCGTCTCGGCTTTGGCCGCATCGCGCCACAAAATAGAAGCGCACCCTTCTGGGGAAATAACTGAATAGATTGAGTGCTCCAACATATTGACACTATCAGCGGCGGCAATCGCCACAGCACCGCCAGAGCCGCCCTCGCCTGTGATTACGGTTACAAACGGCACTTTTAAAGATAAGCTCTTGTCAATGGAGCGGGCAATGGCCTCCGCTTGGCCGCGTTCTTCAGCGCCGCGCCCCGGATAGGCTCCTGCGGTATCCACCAGTGAAATTACGGGCAAGTTAAACCGTTCGGCCAGTTCCATTAACCGCACGACTTTGCGGTAGCCCTCGGGGCCAGCCATGCCAAAATTATGTTTCAGCCTAGTTTCTGTATCGTGGCCTTTTTCCTGCCCCAAAATAACAATAGGCTGGCCGCGTAAACGCCCCAAGCCGCCAATCATAGCCTGATCATCACCAAATTTTCGGTCCCCGGAAAGCGGTGTGAAATCGCTGACCATACCCTCGACATAATCGCCAAAATGCGGGCGGGCCGGGTGGCGGGCCACATGGGTTTTTTCCCACGCGCCAAGTTTGGAATAAATTGATTTAAGCTGTTTATCTGCTTTTTCTTCTAACCGGGCAACTTCTTCGGAAACGTCGACACCGTCCGGTCCGTTCAAGGCTTTCAAATCGTCTATTTTACCGTCCAGCTCGGCGAGCGGTCGTTCGAAGTCCAGATATGTGCGGGCGGTATTTTGAGGGGTACTCATGAAATCATCCAACAGTTATTGTAAAGTGGATATTATCAGGGTCACCAAGAGGAGCAAGTAAAAGCTTGCGGTTTATGGTTTAAATTCAGTGTTAATTATGTGGCAGCCATATCAGTAGAGATACTGTCCCACATAGTTGTAATAACATTGCCGATACCCTCAGCGCCCACGATAATCCCGACCGCTAAAATTGCCGCCAATAGACCATATTCAATAGCTGTTGCGCCGCTTTCATTCCTTAAAAACCGAGCAAATGTGCTTTTTATTTTCCGCATTTTCCCATCATTCAAACCGCCGTCCCCGCGTCAGCCTGTCCCTTATTTCCTGAGCCAACGGAATATCCGCAGGAACCAGGTCGAGATCACAAATACTGTCTGGAAATACCCAGCGTATTTGTTGCCCCTCTTTCGAACGGACCATTCCGTCCCATTGACGACAGAGATATAACGGCATGACCAAATGAAAATCGGCGTAAGCATGAGATGAAAAATTGAAAGCTTGCAAACACCGTTCACACGGCTCAACCCCTAATTCTTCCCACAGTTCGCGTCTAATCGTTTGCTCTGGCGTCTCTCCGTCTTCAACTTTACCACCCGGAAACTCCCACAGCCCCGCATGGTCTTTACCAACTGGTCTTTGGCTCATTAAAATCCGCCCATCCGTATCAATAAGCGCACAGGCCGCAACCAACATTAGCTTCATCTTTATACTCCGCTCGTCTTAAGACCTTGTTTAAAGGTGTGGTTAACACTCTATTTAGGAAAACCGCCTAACTGCGGTAATCTGCATTAATATCTATATATCCGTGGGTTAAATCACATGTCCAAATTGTAAATTTGCCGCCGCCCACCGCAACGTCAACATGTATCTTCAATTGCGATTTTTTCATATATTTGCTGAGTGTATCTTCGTCGTAATCAGGTGCACGGGTGCCGTCCCTGGCAACGAGATGTGGCCCGAAATATATGGACAAATGATCGCGATCAGCTTTTTCCCCTGACTTTCCTACCGCCATAACAATACGGCCCCAATTGGCATCCTCACCTGCAATAGCCGTTTTAACCAAAGGAGAATTGGCGATTCTCAGAGCAATAGTTTTGGCAGCAGCTTCATGTGCAGCCCCTGTAATATGGATTTCTATAAATTTACTGGCACCTTCGCCGTCTTTGACTACCTGATGTGCCAAGTCGAGCATAACCGCTCCAAGTGCCTGCTTGAAGCCTGCAAGCCGTGGATCATTTATGTCGTCAATTTCAACATGAGAAGCTCTCGCTGTTGCCGCCAACAAGACGGTATCGCTGGTCGATGTATCACTATCCACCGTGATGGCATTGAAACTGGTTTCGTTGAGATCACTGAGTAATTTTTGTAATACATCCCGTGAAATATTGGCATCGGTAAAGATAAATGACAACATAGTCGCCATGTCCGGTGCTATCATGCCAGAGCCCTTGGCTATGCCGCAAATATTCACAGCCACCCCGTCAATAGCGCAAGATGTTACTCCCCCTTTTGGATAAGTATCCGTGGTACAAATAGCCTGCGCGGCTTGCAACCAATTTGCGCTTGTGCTGAGAAATGAATTGCTGATGGCGAGTTTGGAAAACGGGCTTAAATCCATTGGCTCACCAATGACGCCGGTAGAGCAAATATAAACACCATCTTCTGCACACCCCAATGCATCTGCCGCAAAGCTTGCCATTCTTTGCACATCTTCCGCCCCTTGCTTGCCCGTGAACACATTGGCATTGCCTGCATTGACCAATAGACCGCTATTTGCGCCGTTGTGTAGACATTCTTTCGACCATTCTACGGGTGCTCCGGGTGCCGTAGATTTTGTAAATACACCCGCGACCCGACTATCCCCTATAAATTTGACAAGCAGCACATCTGGTCGATTTTTGTATTTTGCGCCCGTTTCAGCCGTCCACATTTGCAGCCCATCAATGGGTGGCATATCGGGAAAGCCGGCTGGTGCAAGAGGAGAAATTTTAAGGTCCATTTTTATTCTCACCGTTATCTGTTGCGCTCTCACCGGTTATAAGCAGGATTTCACTATTTGCCCGTAGCGCTTTCAATAATTTTTGAATTTCCTCATAGGTCATCAAACTCACGATTTCAGGCCTTATGGTTTCAAGGGTCGGCCTTGGCATAGTACGGCGATCTGTCGTGGTTACAATATGCCAACCACTCGCGGTTTTAAACGGTTCTGAGACAGTGTCTTTTTCCAATGCAAACGCCACAGATACAATCGGGCCCGTCATCGAGTTTTGCGTAAAATATCCTAAATCTCCACCTATATCTCCTGAAGAATGGTCAATAGAAAACTCCTTGGCTAACGCGGAAAAATTGCCACCGCTATCGATTTGTTGTTTAAGCTCTCTAGCTCTTTCTTCGGTTTCGACAACAATCTGCCGGGCCCGCACTTGCTCGGCACGACCTTGTAAAGCGCTTTGTTCATCATACATCCGCTGTACGCTTGCATTTGTGACTTTCTCGGCCAATAATTTCTCTACGACTATAGTAGAAAGAATGCGCTCACGCGCAACCGCTAGACGTCGACGCGCCTCGTCGTTTTGATCCAGAGAACGGCGCAAAGCTTCAAGCGCCAATAAACGCTGATCAATGAGTTCGTCGAGTGTTGTTTGAAAGATGGCATCACTTGGGGTAATAATCTGCCCTGGTTGAATACTGCCCTTAACTAAGGCGGCATGTTCAATATCGGATAAAAAGATGCTTGTACCGCTCACCTCTGCAATAACCGTATCACCAAGGCGGGCTATTTTCGTATCCAAAGGTGTTTTTTCGTCAACAATTGAGCCGCCTTGACAGGCAGTAAGAGCCAAGCCGAAAAACACACTCGTAATAAGCCATAATTTTAATGTTATTTTTGTCACATCATCCTCTTAAACTGACCAGCTATTATTGACTTACAGGCTAACCATCCTTAAGTCACCATCAAGCTTTATTACGTTAAATAGAATACTGGTAGCGACCAGAACTCAATCAAGACCTTAAGGATTTCCATGTTAGGTATCGCGAAAAAAATGTTTGGTTCGGAAAATGACCGCAAGCTCAAAAAAATGCGCCCAACGGTTAATAAAATAAATGCTATAGAGCCTGAGTTCGAAGCGCTAAGCGATGAACAACTTAAGGCCAAATTTACAGAATTCCAAAAACGTTACGCCGACGGCGAAAGCCTTGATGACCTCCTTGTCGAAAGCTTTGCTACGGTTCGCGAAGCAGCTAAACGGACACTTGGGCAAAGGCATTATGATGTACAACTAATAGGTGGTATATCATTGCACAGAGGCGAAATCGCCGAAATGCGTACCGGTGAAGGCAAGACACTTGTAGCGACACTAGCCGTATATCTTAATGCAATCCCTGGGCGCGGTGTGCATGTGGTCACGGTCAATGACTATCTGGCTTCACGTGACGCGGAATGGATGGGTGAAGTTTATACATTCCTCGGTCTCACCACGGGTTGCGTGATACACGGACTTGACGACCACGGACGCAAGCAAGCCTATAATTGTGATGTGACCTACGGTACCAATAACGAATTTGGTTTCGATTATCTGCGCGATAATATGAAATATTCCGTAGAAACAATGGCGCAACGCGGTCACCATTTTGCAATTATTGACGAGATCGACAGTATCCTTATTGACGAAGCCCGCACACCATTGATTATATCTGGCCCAACTGACGACCGCTCCGAGTTTTATAAACTGATCGATACATTCATCCCGCTGATTAAAGAAGACGGTTATGACATCGACGAAAAAGCAAAAACCGCCGTATTTAATGAAGACGGTACAGAGCAAATTGAAAATATCCTCCGTGAGAAAGGGCTGCTCGAAGGAGATAGCCTGTACGACATCGAAAACGTCACCATAGTACATCATATCAACCAAGCACTGCGAGCCCATAAGCTCTACACCAATAACAAAGACTATATTGTCAAAGACAACCAGGTGATGTTGATCGACGAGTTTACAGGCCGAATGATGGAAGGCCGCCGCCTGTCTGATGGTCTGCATCAGGCAATTGAGGCCAAAGAGCGCGTGGAAATCCAGTCTGAAAATGTGACATTGGCATCTGTAACTTTCCAAAACTATTTTCGTTTGTTTGAAAAACTCTCTGGTATGACCGGAACAGCATTAACCGAAGCATCCGAGTTTTACGATATTTACAAATTGAATGTACTGGAAATTCCGACCAACCGTGAAATTTTGCGTATAGACTCGGATGATGTAATTTACCGCACCGAGCGCGAAAAATTCGGCGCTATTGTAGACGAAATTAGGGAGTGCCAAGCCAAAGGCCAACCGATGTTGGTCGGCACGGTGTCTATTGAAAAATCCGAGCTGTTATCAGAATTTTTGACGAAAAAAGAAATCAAACATCAGGTTCTAAACGCACGCTACCATGAGCAAGAAGCATCAATCATTGCCCAGGCAGGTGTGCCAGGTGCGGTCACAATCGCAACAAATATGGCTGGTCGGGGTACAGATATCCAACTGGGTGGTAATTTGGATATGCGCATTGAACAAGAAGCCGTGGACGGCGAAAGCGATAGTCAACGCGCTAAACGCATTGAAAAACTCACAGCCGAAGTTGCAGGGTTGAAACAAAAAGCGCTGGATGCTGGCGGGCTTTATGTACTGGGAACAGAGCGCCACGAAAGCCGCCGGATTGACAATCAATTACGCGGCCGTACTGGTCGTCAGGGCGATCCGGGACGCTCTAAATTTTATATCTCGACCGAAGATGACCTCATGCGGATTTTTGGTGGGGATCGCCTGAAATCTATGATGGGCAAGATGGGCTGGGAAGAAGGCGAGAGCTTAACCAACCGTTTCATGTCCAAAGCCGTTGAGCGTGCGCAAGTCCGGGTTGAAGCCCGTAATTTTGATATTCGCAAGAACTTGCTGAAATATGACGATGTGCAAAACGATCAACGTAAGACGATTTTTGAACAACGCCTGGAATTTATGACAGACGACGATGTATCTGATGTTGTCGAAGATATGCGCCACTATATTTGCGAAGTCCTTATTGATACCCATGTGCCGAAAAAAGCCTATGCCGAGCAGTGGGATATTGAGGGCCTGACCACGCAAGCCAAAGAGCTAATGAATATCGACTTACCGTTCGCGGACTGGGCGGCGGAAGAAGGTATTGCCGACGAAGAAATGCTGGAGCGTTTCAAAGAGGCCTCAGATAAAGCTTTTGCCGACCGTACTGGGGGAATCGACAGGCCGACCATGCAGTCAGTGGAAAAACAGGTTCTGCTTCAGGTTATCGACACCAATTGGCGTGAACATTTACAGCATTTGGATCATCTGAAATCCGTTATTGGTTGGCGCTCCTACGGACAGCGCGATCCCTTAAACGAATATAAGTCCGAAGCATTCACACTATTTGATGCACTTTTGACCAATTTACGCGAAGGCGTCACCAAATTATTGATGAATTTACAAATAGATACCCGCCCCCCTGAACCAGAACCGGAAGCTGCGTTCAACGCAGACGATTACACAGATTTCAATCCTGAAGTTTTTGCCAATCCAACAGAGCCGCAACCTGATCTGCGGGCGCCTATGATGGCGAGAAGCCCGCAAGACATGCTAGCGCAATCAGAGCCCAATGGTGTAAATGATTTCGATTTGGAAGCCTATATAGCCCAAAACGGCCGCATAGCCCGCAACGCCGCCTGCCCTTGCGCATCCGGCCTAAAGTTTAAACACTGCCACGGTAAGCTTTAGTATCTCCCAGTTGGGATAGGCGTTCGGTAAAATATGCTTGTTCTTGCAGTGATGGACTCAAATCACGGGCACGTTTATAAGCCTGTCTTGCCTGTTTGTTCTGCCCATCCCGCCTCAACATATCTGCGCGGGCTGCATGATAAGGTTGGTAGGTTTCCAGTTTTGCACTCTTGCCAAGGAACTCAAGCGATGCCAAACCTGTAGCAGGGCTTTGCGCAAAAGACAGGGCAACACTTGCATTAAGCAGAACCACGGGCGTCGGCTCATAAACATATAGCCGTTCATACAGAGCCGAAATTTCATGCCAATCCGTATCCTTATAATTTGACGCTTGGCAATGTATCGCACTTATGGCCGCTTGTATTTGGTAAGCTTGTGGTTTCCCTTTTGTGAGAGTTGTTAATAGTAAATTTTGCCCCTCCATAATGCTGGCTTTTTCCCACAAATCTCGATTTTGATCTTCAAGTGAAATATAGACATCTGGATTTGCAAGCCTAGCGGGACGGCGAGCATGGGTCAGCAACATCAATGCCAAAAGCCCGGCGGCTTCGGTTTCGTCCGGTAACAATCTCACCAAAATCCGACCCAACCGAATGGCTTCCTCGCACAAATCTATGCTGGCTTTAGAATCCAACGACGAATAGCCCTCATTAAAAATTAGGTAAACCACGCCAAGAACTGACTTCCAGCGCTCTGGCCATAAATCTGCATCCGGCACAATGAACGGAATTCCCGCTTTTTTAATCTTGTTCTTAGCCCGCACAAGCCGTTGCGCCATTGCAGTTTCAGAAACCAAATACGCCGCTGCAATCTGCGAGGTCGATAGGCTACACACAGTTTTCAATGTCAATGACGTGTGCGCGAGCGTAGGCAATGCCGGATGGCAACAGGTAAATATTAGCCTAAGCCGTTCATCTGGTATGCTTTGGTATTCGTCTGGCTCCTCGTCATTTACCATAGTGTCCAACTGTGTCTGATGGGCAAGCGACCCCATTTTTTCTCGCCGCGTTACACTGCGGCGATAGCGGTCAATAGCTTTACGTTTAGAGGTTTGGTACAGCCATCCTTCCGGATTGCGCGGCATGCCGCTTTTAGGCCAACTTATCAGCGCTGCCGCCAATGCGTCTTGCAATACGTCCTCAGCTAAATCAATGTCGCGAAATTGTACACTCAGAGCCGCGATTAAGCGACCCTGATGATTGCGCATGACGCGCTCCAGATTTGCGCACGTCTCGTTATTAGAGATTACCGTTATTGCTCATAATCCATTACTGGCCGGATCTCAATCGCACCATATGTTGCCGACGGTATTTTGGCGGCATAGGCAATTGCCTGATCGAGATTGTCACAATCAATCAAATAAAACCCGCCCATGGCCTCTTTGGTTTCTGCAAACGGGCCATCGCGGGTTATGATCTTGCCGTTGCGTACCGTGACTGTCGAAGCCGTTTCGGCATCTTGCAGGCCTTCCCCTGCTATCATGGCACCATCATTGGTCAACTCTTGGCTAAGGGCGAAATAACCGTACATAAACGGGTCAAATTCAGGCGATCCTGGCGCTGGCGCTGCATTTTCAGCCCCATAAATAAGTAACATATATTTCATTGGTTCATCCTTTCTATAGTTCCAATATAGAGGAGACGTGCGAGAAAAGGCAAATCGACATTTTTATTACTTTAATTTTCCCAATCTGTGCGCTCTATATGGTAAACCGCGCACTCATCTACACCAAACGTGCGGTTTTCCACAAAAGTAAACCCCAAACGCTTGTAAAAACGGATAGCTTTGATATTCGACTGTAACGGGTCAATAATAACTGTGTGGGCAGACGAGGTGGAAAAACAAAGCTTGAGTGCTTGTTGCATCATCTGTGTACCGTAACCACAACCTAAATCCTGCTGGCGTCCAATCCAGATATCAAGAGCGCGACAACCCAGACCAATTTCGCCCCAATATCTGCTAACTTCTCTTGCAGGGTCAATACAAAAGATCACACCAATGGATCGACCGTTTATTTCCCCTATCCAGACGCTCTGCCAATCAGCGTTGGTCTTAATTTCAAGGGCATAATCGACAATATCGTCACCACCACCAGCGGCAATTACATGTGGTTGCTGGTCCCATTGCAAAAGGGTAGGCACATCATTCAAATGGGCATTTCGTAATTTTATTTTTCCGTCGTCAATCAACCAGATTATCCCAAAAACTCTTCGCCTTATCCAAAAAACTTGCGCTTTGCGGGCTACAGCTTTCGTCGCCGCCTTCTCTCCTAAATTCTTCTAGGAGTTCTTTTTGGCGGGCGTTCAGTCCGCTTGGGGTTTCTACGATGAGGTCTACATACATGTCGCCGCGCTGGTTTGAGCGGAGTACACTCATGCCTTTGCCGCGCAGGCGCATACGGCGGCCTGATTGGGAACCTGTTGGGATTTTTACTTTGGTGCGACCACCATCAATAGAGGGAATTTCGACCTCACCGCCAAGTGCTGCGCAGGTCATGGGCACATGGGTTTCGCAAAAAAGATGCGGGCCTTCGCGCTCGAACAAGTCATGGGGAGCGACGGAAATAAATATATAAAGATCACCTTTAGAACCGCGAGGGCCAGCCGATTTTGGAGCCGCATCGCCCTGTCCGCTCAGGCGGATACGGGTACCGTCTTCGACGCCCGCAGGGATATTAACCTCAAGCGCGGTTTCTACCCGCACTTGTCCCGTACCGTCGCATTTACGGCAGGGGTCAGAAACATATTCGCCCTGACCGCCACAGCGCGGACACGGCCGTTCCATCGTGAAAAACCCTTGCTGGGTTCGCACTTTACCTTGCCCGCCGCAGGTAGAACATGTCTCGACCTTAGCACCCTCGGCGGCACCACTGCCGTCGCAACCACCACAATCTTCGGAAATCGGCACATTGATTTCCAGGTCTTTACCGCCGTAAGCTTCTTCCAAAGAGATTTCCATCTCGTAGCGTAAATCGGCACCGCGTACCGTGCGACGCCCACCGCCACGGTTGCCGCTACCGCCGAACATATCGCCAAAGCCACCGCCGCCTTGTTGGCCAAAGATTTGCGAGAAAATGTCGGAGAAATCGTGGAAGCCACCACCAGCCCCACCGCCGCCACCCTGGCTAAAGGCCGAGTGCCCCATCTGATCATAGGCGGCGCGTTTTTGCTCGTCGGACAAAATAGAATAAGCTTCGTTTATTTCCTTGAATTTGCTTTCGGCTTCCGGCTTGTCCGGATTGCGGTCGGGATGATATTCCATAGCCAGCTTGCGGTAGGCAGATTTCAAAGTCTTACCGTCCGCCGTTTTGACACAGCCTAGAACTTCATAATAATCGCGTTTCGTCGTGGCCATCAGGTCCTCGTTAAATATCGAGCATGAGGATAGAGTTTATCCCGGTGCGTTTTGTGATTGTGTATCCGTGCTTTGTGCAAAGTTCAAGCAAAGACGTGGTTTCGTCTCGACCCGTCTCAAGGATGAGCAGAAGCGGCCATAAGGTTTTCGGGGCATGGTCAAAAAATGCACCGAGAGCCCGTTCGTCGTGACCTTCGATATCAACCTTCATGGCATCTATACGCGATAAGCCCTGCTCTTCGCAAACGCCGTACAGGGTCTTTATTTGAACGGGTTGCCCATCTTCATCATCAATGTCTTCAACATTATTATCTTGGAGGCGAACTTCGCCCCGGTTGGTAGTGCCGCCGCCCATAAAGCCTTCGCCGTCTTCGTCCGAGACGGCATAAGGCAAAACTTGAATATTGGCGTCGGAAGCTTTGATATTAAACGCCAGCCTTGCCCGGTTAGTTGGGTCGGGTTCAAACGCCAGGATACGGATATCTTTGTGGGTTTGTTTGGCATGAGCAGCAAGGATCAAGCTATACAGGCCAATATTTGCACCCACATCCAAAAACACAAATGGCGCAATCCTACTCGTATCCAAAGCGGCGGCCAATGCTGCGCGTTCTTCGGCGTCCCATATCTGTATGCCTGCGAACGCGCGTTTCTCACAGCGGTTTGAGCGCGGGTAAAGCCGCGCATTAACACCCGGCATTACCTGCACATCAAATGGGTCAGAAAGTCCTTTAAACGCTTGCTTGCGGTACAACGATATCCCGAGCCGTCCAATCCGCGAGCCTGCAAATTTATCGGCGCGCCGACGTAAAGCTTCACGTTTTGCAGGCAAAGCGTAGTGGCCGAATTTTGGTGGGATTTTACTAACCATCTGCTCGTCCAAAAAAACCACTATGTTTTCCTTCCCCCATAAATGGGGGAAGGAAAGTTAAGAGTTTTCAGTAAATTTTCGAGCATCTGCTCGTTGCTTAGGACTTTTTATCTTCGTCGACATCCTCAAATTCAGCATCGACAATATCCTCGTCGTCGTCAGAGGCATCAGAACCTTCCGGTGCTTCTGCGCCGTCCTCTGCCGCACCGGCGTCTTGATAAATAGCTTCACCCATTTTCATGACAGCTGCCGTAAGCTCTGCAGATTTTTCGTTAATGGCTTCAGCCTCATCACCTTCGGCGATTTCGCGGACCTCTTTGATCAATTCTTTAATCGTTTCGCGCTCAGCTTCTTCAATTTTCTCGCCGTGCTCTTCTAGGTCTTTCTCAGCTTTGTGGGCAAGACCTTCAGCCTGGTTTTTCGCTTCGGCTAATGCGCGGCGCTCTTTATCGCTATCCGCATTTTTCTCGGCGTCTTTAACCATGGCTTCGATATCAGCATCGGACAAACCGCCGCTGGCTTGGATGCGGATTTGCTGTTCCTTACCGGTCGCATTATCTTTGGCAGACACATTGACAATACCGTTGGCATCGATGTCAAAGGTGACTTCGATTTGTGGTAGACCACGCGGCGCTGGCGGGATACCGACCAGGTCAAATTGACCAAGAAGCTTATTATCCGCAGCCATTTCCCGCTCACCTTGGGACACACGAATGGTCACGGCGGACTGGTTATCAGCTGCAGTTGAGTAAACCTGTGATTTCTTGGTCGGGATTGTTGTGTTGCGGTCAATCATGCGAGTAAACACCCCGCCTTCGGTTTCAATACCGAGGGACAATGGCGTCACGTCGAGCAAGAGTACGTCTTTGACGTCGCCTTGCAACACACCAGCCTGAATTGCGGCACCCATGGCAACCACTTCGTCCGGGTTCACGCTTTTATTGACCTCTTTACCAAAGAATTTGGAAACGGCTTGTTGCACCATTGGCATGCGGGTCATGCCGCCAACCAAAACTACATCATCAATATCTGCGGCTTTGATGCCTGCATCGGCAAGAGCTTTCTTACACGGCGCGATCGAACGCTTGACCAAATCGTCAACCAGAGCCTCCAATTTGGAGCGGGTCAATTTCATGGTCAAATGTTTCGGGCCAGACGCATCGGCCGTAATGAACGGCAAATTGACTTCGTAAGACGTGGCAGATGACAATTCTTTCTTGGCTTTCTCGGCTTCTTCGCGCAGACGCTGTAGGGCTAATTTATCTGATTTAAGATCAATGCCGTTCTCTTTTTTGAACTCGTCTGCGAAATATTCGACAATACGCATGTCAAAGTCTTCGCCGCCGAGGAATGTATCGCCATTGGTGGCTTTCACTTCAAACACACCGTCGCCAATTTCGAGGATAGAGACATCAAATGTACCACCGCCCAAATCGTAAACTGCGATGGTTTTACCGTCTTCCTTGTCCATACCGTAAGCCAGTGCCGCAGCAGTTGGCTCGTTGATAATACGCAAAACTTCAAGGCCGGCAATCTTACCGGCATCTTTGGTCGCTTGGCGCTGGGCGTCGTTAAAGTAAGCCGGAACCGTGATAACCGCTTGGGTCACTTTATCGTCGAGGAAGCTTTCGGCGGTGGCTTTCATTTTTTGTAAAATAATGGCAGAGATTTCCGCAGGGGAGAGATTTTTATCGCGACCCTTTACATAAGCATCGCCGCCGTCGCCTTTAACAATAGCGTAAGGCACAAGCTTGGCATCTTTCTTGACCATCGGGTCTGTGAAAGGACGACCGATCAAACGCTTGATCGCATAATATGTGTGGTCAGGGTTGGTGACACCTTGACGGCGGGCGGGTTGGCCTACCAGACGTTCACCGTCTTCTGTAAATGCAACAACTGACGGGGTTGTGCGCTGGCCCTCTGCGTTTTCAATAACGCGGGGTTTGCCGCCGTCCATAACCGCGACGCAGGAATTTGTGGTTCCGAGGTCTATACCAATGACTTTAGCCATAATTTTTCTCCTTTAGAGCGGCATCCCATGTCCATAATGTACTTTATTGTACTGGGGCCGCATAATGTTCATAACAAGTAAGCTTAATGGGTTTTCACCCTTCTCAGCCCATATGGGGCTTGGATTCGTCTCTGCAAGGGTTTGAGCGAAATTGTCGCAACTTTTTTTGCGAAATTTCGCCGGTTTGATGTGTTTACGGCATTTTTTACTAAAACCACATTATCTGAAACTTTTTTACCTGATATTTTGCTTGATATATCCAAATCCGATAAGTAAGTCCGTCACTTTCGGACGTTATTAAATAATAAATTCCACAAATCTGGCGTTTTCTATATAATGAGGTATGACAACACGGCTCCCAAATGGCTTTCAATATCTGCCTGAGTATTTTGGCAGGGCAGCGCAGGTCGAATTGCTGGCCGCTGTGACCGACGCCGTGCGCGGCGATGCACCATTTTTTCAAGGTCGGATGCCGCGCACAGGGGTGCCGATTTCTGTGGTCGGTAGTAATTTCGGACCGCTGGGTTGGGTAGCGGATATCAAGGGTTATCGTTATGAACCTAATCACCCTAAAACCGCAAAGCCGTGGCCACCCATGCCGCAAGCTCTGCTGGATATATGGGATACCTTAACCAATTACCCTGCCCCGCCCGAAGCCTGTCTGATTAATTGGTACAGAGAGGGCAATAAAATGGGCATGCATGTGGATAGGGACAAACACGACTTAAACGCCCCCATAGTTTCCATCAGCCTCGGCGACCCCGCCAGATACAGGCTAGGCGGGAAGGAACGCGGCGGTAAAACACATAGCCTGAAGCTCTCTAGCGGTGATGTTGTGGTATTGGCCGACGATGCACGCAAATGCTATCACGGGATCGATAAGATATTCTACGGGCAAAGTACGCTCGTCCCTATGGGCGGGCGGATAAATTTGACGCTAAGACGCGTAAACAAGGCGAATTAAGGAAGCCCAAAAGAAATAGGCCCTGTCGGTGGGAACGACAGGGCCCGTATCACTACGTGGGAACGTGGGAAAAAACGGAAGGCCAAAACCCTTTACGGGTTCACGGGGCTGGGGGGCTGAAAAAACCGTGTTTTGTTAAGCCTTCCGTTCAGTAAAACCTATGTGCACCCCCATCTTGTCACAAAGAGGGCGCAAATAAGGCAATTTTGTGGCACAGGTTAATTCTCGGTAAGGTGCTTAACAGATGGTTAATTTATGGGGGAGTGAAACACACAAACGATACCACAAACACCCAGTATTTTCCTCGCAATTCCCGCAAACCTCCCCTATATTATCTGCTAAGCATAAGGTGATTCGGGCGCACCGAGCAAAGCGGGGAAGTGCCCCTATCTATAATGATGGGTGTACCCTTTTAAACTGAGGATTTTTATGGCTGATCCAGCCTCAATAGACGAACAAAACGCTAATAATGAAGAATACGGCGCGGAGAGCATTAAAGTGCTTAAAGGTCTTGATGCCGTGCGCAAACGTCCCGGCATGTATATCGGCGATACGGATGACGGTTCTGGTCTGCACCATATGGTGTATGAAGTTGTCGATAATTCCATTGACGAAGCTTTGGCCGGGCACTGTGATACCGTTTTTGTCACACTTCATCCTGACGGCTCCGCCTCGGTGCGCGATAATGGGCGCGGCGTCCCTGTTGCCATTCACGAAGAAGAGGGCATATCTGCCGCCGAAGTGATTATGACCCAGCTACATGCAGGTGGTAAGTTCGACAGCAACTCCTACAAAATTTCCGGCGGTTTGCACGGGGTTGGTGTGTCCGTGGTCAATGCTTTGTCTTCGACACTTGATTTAACGGTATGGCGCGACGGTAAGCAGCACGAAATGCAATTTGCCCACGGCGATGCTGTGGCACCCCTGAAAATCACAGGCGATGCGCCTATAGTCGACGGCAAGCCCTTGACGGGTACCCAAGTACGGTTCTTGCCATCCGAAGACACATTTACCATGGTCGAATTTAACCGCGAAACCCTTGAGCGAAGATTGCGAGAACTGGCTTTTTTGAACTCCGGTGTGCGGATTGAGCTGTCTGATCTTCGCGGCGAAGACCCTATCGTCACTGAAATGTATTATGAAGGCGGTATCGAAGCGTTCGTGCGCCATCTTGATGCGAATAAAACTGCACAATTGGAAAAACCGATTGTGGTGATGAAAGAGGGCGAAGGCGGTGTCACAGTTGAGGCGGCATTGTGGTGGAATGATAGTTACCGCGAAAATGTGCGGTGTTTTACCAACAATATTCCCCAGCGCGACGGCGGTACCCATTTGGCCGGTTTTCGCGGTGCGCTGACCCGCGCCGTCAACAAATATGCCGCAAACTCTGGTGCGGCTAAAAAAGAAAAAGTCGCCATAAGCGGTGATGACGCCCGCGAGGGATTGACATGTGTGCTGTCGGTCAAAGTCCCGGATCCTAAATTCTCCTCCCAAACCAAAGATAAATTGGTGTCCTCAGAAGTCCGCCCCATCGTCGAGAGCGCCATAGGCGAGGCCTTAAACGAATGGTTCGAAGAAAATCCGGCCGACGCTAAGCTCGTGATGGCGAAAATCATCGAAGCAGCAGCGGCCCGCGAAGCCGCGCGCAAAGCGCGCGACCTCACCCGCCGCAAATCTGCACTCGATATCGCATCCCTGCCCGGCAAATTGGCCGATTGTCAGGAAAAAGACGCCTCCAAATCCGAATTGTTCATAGTGGAGGGCGATAGTGCTGGCGGCTCTGCCAAACAGGCCCGAAATCGGCAAAACCAGGCTATTTTACCACTCAAGGGTAAAATTCTTAACGTAGAGCGGGCGCGGTTTGACCGCATGTTGTCCTCCCAGGAAATTGGCACCATGATTACTGCTCTGGGCACGGGCATTGGCCGCGAAGAGTTTGACATTGAAAAACTGCGCTACCACAAAATCGTTATCATGACTGATGCCGATGTGGACGGTGCCCATATCCGCACATTGCTCTTGACATTTTTCTACCGCCAAATGCCGGAACTCATTGAACGCGGCTATCTCTATATCGCTCAGCCGCCCCTGTACAAAGTCGAAAAGGGAAAATCCGTGCGCTATATTAAAGACGAAGAAGAGCTAAACTCTTATTTGATCGAAATGGGTTCAGCTGATGCAACCCTCACTCTCGGGAGCGGCGCAGTTGTCGCTGGTGAAGACCTCAAACGTATCGCTAGCGAAGCCCTTATTGCCCAAACCATGATTGACCGCTTGAAATCCAAGGCCTCGGACACCGTATTGGCGCAGTTGGCCATCGCCGGAGCCTTGGGCACAGATGCAGGCGCGGCCGAGGCCAAGGCTGCTTCCGCCCGCCTTGATGTCGTAGCCGATGAAGGCGAAGACGGCTGGGAAGGCCGTTTCGACGAAGACGGCACCTTAATTATGCAAAGAGAAGTGCGGGGCGTTGGCGAACAGGTTGTACTGCGCCCTTCCTTTAGAGATAGTGCAGATGCCAGACGTCTGCACAAAATGGCTTCTGCGCTTGAGGAAACTTATGGCACCCCCGCAAGCTTTAGACGCGGGGAAACTGACCCGATAGACATCCACGGCCCTGCCGCATTGCTTGACGCCATATTCGCAGGTGGCCGCAAAGGTTATAAAATCCAGCGCTATAAAGGTCTCGGCGAAATGAACCCTGATCAATTGTGGGAAACCACATTAGACCCTGACGCAAGATCTCTCTTACAAGTCCGCATAGAGACCGCAGACGGCGCCGACGACCTGTTCACAAAACTCATGGGCGACGTGGTAGAGCCAAGACGCGATTTCATAATCGCCAACGCCTTAGAAGCGGACGTGGATAGCTAAGATTCGCACTTCACTCTCCTTTCATTTTATTGTGATATGCGGCCTTTGGCGCTTTGCCTTTTCGCTTGGTGTGTGTAGGAAGCAGTGATGCGAAATTTTTTGTTTATATTTGTGGCTGTTTTGGCCGTTTGGTTTGTACCAACGGTGCGTGCAGCCGAGTCTGCACCCGTTAAAT
>Ga0316204_10001828_pt1 | contig 53590 bp, 51 predicted proteins | sample 6monrhotite_MG_2_FD_205661 | JGI IMG/M metagenome (GOLD analysis project Ga0316204, IMG submission 205661) | Microbial mat bacterial communities from mineral coupon in-situ incubated in ocean water Damariscotta River, Maine, United States -... | ecosystem: Environmental > Aquatic > Marine >... | reverse complement strand
TTGCCATGTTTTTTTTATGGTATTTGGCGTTAACCGTTTTTTATTTTTGTTTGGCTTGAAGAATGTAAACTGCGTCACACCGGCTTCACCAACAGGTTCTCAAAACGAAAGACTAGTGATTAAGCTGTGCCTTTTTTCGCCGATTTAATGATTAGATGCAAATATTATAACGGTGCGGACTATGTGTAATTGGTTAAGTAAACTTTGTTTGTTTGGGGTGTTATTCATTTTAACATCGACAACAGTTGTAGCAGATACTTATCGTATGCAGTTTGATCCGGCAATTGTGTTACCTAAAATTGCTGTTGAGACATCACGTCAAGGGTATAAAAACGAAAAAAATACGGTTGTTCGTAGTCAGCGCATCGCGAATAGGTTAAGCCTTTCATCAGATGATGGTATGCGGGTTGGCATTTTGAGATATCGTGATGAAGTGGGTAAGAGCCTTTATGGACTGGGTTACCGGAATCATGTGTTTGGAGTTGAACTAAATACCATAATGAATAATAAAGGCTTGGTGTTGGCTATTGAAAAGAATAAGGTGTTATATAACTTTCAAGTGAAAACAGAAGAGCCAGAGAAAGAAAAGCAAACAACCTATGTTCAATTTTCATTTGTAGGTAATTTCTGATTGTTTAATTGGGTGATGTCTTTGTGTAGGGATTTAAAATTTTTTTTACGCGTGACATTGATAGTCAGTGTTAATTATTTTTTATTGGCATGCTCGGTAATTCCTGATCTGCCGGGGCCTATAGGGATACCGGGGATTTGAAAGACTAGGATGAGCAGCTGACTGAAATACTGTTGGCCCAGTCAGGTGGAAGCCCGGCATATTGCTCATATTCATGATGTTCATCAAAAGGCTTTTTTAAAATTTCAATCAACAGTTCGATTTCCGAGTAGTCTTCATTTTCAGCTTTTTGAATGGCAATCTCTGCCATGTAGTTTCTTAGAATGTATTTAGGATTGATGTTTTTCATGCTTTCATGTCGATGATATTCTGATAGTGGTTCATGAGTTAATCGTTTTTTATATAGATTCTCCCATTCATCGAATTTTTCTCGTTGAAGGAATAAGTCGCGTATGCGTGTACTGTCCTCAGTGGGTGAGTAAGTACTTAGTTGCCTGAAGAAAATGGTGTAATCAACTCTGTCTTCAGCCATGAGGTTTAATAAAGCTTGGTTAAGGTCCTGGTCTGCATCGTGTTTTAATTGCAAGCCGAGTTTAGCTCGCATGCAGGATGAATAGTGTTTCGCATATAAGTATTTATAGGTATCTAATGCCGCTTTTGCTAGTTCAACCGCTTTTTCAGGATTGTCATCTAGTGTGGGAAGTAAAGCCTGTGCTAGGCAACTGACATTAAATAGGCCGATGTTAGGCTGCTTGTCAAAAGCATAACGTCCTTGATGATCAGAATGATTACAAATAAATGATGGTTCGTAGGCATCTAAAAAACCAAACGGCCCATAATCCAAGGTTAGTCCGAGTATTGACATATTATCGGTATTCATAACACCATGTGCAAAACCGACTGATTGCCATTGCGCAATCATTTTTGCTGTTTTGTCGATAGCTGTTTCTAAGAGTGCAATATAAGGATTATCCAGTTCTTTTAAATCAGGGAAATGATGTTCTAATACATAGTCTGCGAGAACAGGGATGTTGTCATGTTGATTGTTGTAATAAAAATATTCAAAGGTTCCAAAGCGAACATGTGATGGCGCAACGCGTAATAATAGTGCGCCGGTTTCAATTTTTTCGCGATACACTTCTTCTTTGCTGCCTATCATACACAGTGACTGTGTTGTCTCAATACCCAATGCATGCATTGCCTCGCTGCAAAGGTATTCGCGTATGGTGGATCTTAATACGGCTCGGCCATCTCCATCTCGGGAATAAAGTGTTTTCCCTCCACCTTTTATTTGTAAATCCCATTTTTGATTTTTACTGGTGTTAATTTCACCAAGTATGATTGCTCTACCATCTCCTAACCTAGGTACAAAGTGCCCGAATTGATGTCCTGCATAGCACTGGGCTAACGGTTTTGTTGACGGTAGTGTTGATTGTCCAGAAAGGTAAATTAGATTGCTATCCGTTGATTTGCTGCTGATATCGAGTTCAAGTGTATTGGCTATATCGTGATTAATATGAATAAAAAAAGGCTTTTTTAGTGAAGTAGGTTGCGTATAACTAAAAAATTCTGCTGGTAGGTCAGCATAACTGTTAGTGAAGTTGAGATGTTCGATTTTATTCATATGTGAGACAATAAGCTTTTGGTGTTATTGGAAAGTTATAAATGATTAAACAGGCAAAATTTAATATTGGCCAGATAGTTGATCACAATAAATTTTTATACCGTGGTGTTATTTTCGGTGTTGATCCTATTTTTTCATTGTCAGAGCAATGGTATGAACAAGTTGCCAAATCACGTCCTCCGAAGGATGAACCCTGGTATCACGTACTAGTTGATAATGAAGGACATTCTACCTATGTTGCTGAAAAAAATCTTAATCAATCACATGATCATAGTGAAATTAAACATCCCAATTTGGGTCAGTATTTTACAGCATATAAAAATGGAATGTATATTTCATTGCCGGTTTATAAGCAATAATTATGTTAAATTTTAAAGACCTTTCATTACGTCGTGGTATTCGAGAATTGCTACATGACGTTAATTGTATATTTTATGTCAATCAACGAGTTGGTATTACTGGCGCGAATGGTGTTGGTAAGTCTAGTCTTTTTGCTTTGATAAGAGAAGAATTGCACCCGGATACAGGTGATTTTTTTATTACGCCTAATACAGTTATAGCGCACGTTTCTCAAGAAACTCCAGCAGTAGAAATGCATGCAATTGAATATGTAAAAGATGGCGATAAAGAGCTGCGTGCTATTGAAAAAAAAATAGAGCAGGCAGAAAAAAGCAATAATGGAGAGAGGCTTGCACATTTGTATGCTGAAATGGAAACTATCGGCGGCTACACTGCTAATAGTCGTGCAGCACGTTTAATGCACGGCCTGGGCTTTACTAATGACCAAGAGCGCCAAGCTGTCAGTACATTTTCAGGCGGCTGGCGTATGCGACTTAACCTGGCGCAAGCATTGATGTGTCGCTCAGATTTATTGTTACTTGATGAGCCAACTAATCATCTTGATCTTGAAACAGTAATTTGGCTAGAGGAGTGGTTACGTGCGTATAATGGCTTATTATTGCTTATTTCACATGATCGTGACTTTCTAGATAGTGTGACGACACACATAGCGCATATGGAAAACGAAACGTTGACGACCTATACGGGTAATTATTCAGCGTTTGAAGTATTACGTTCTGAGCAGTTGGCTAATCAGCAAGCGCAGTATGAGAAACAGCAGCGCCAGATACGGCATATGCAGAAATTTGTTGAGCGTTTTCGTGCCAAGGCATCGAAGGCTACCCAGGCTCAAAGTCGTGTAAAAGCACTCGAGCGTATGACGCTTATTAGTCAAGCACATGTTGATTCTCCATTTGATTTTAATTTTAAGTCCCCCGATAGTCTGCCGGATCCTTTGTTAAGGCTGGAGCAGGCTAGTGTGGGTTATAACGGTAGCGCAATTGTGCGAGACATTAATTTAAATATCGTAGTAGGTGATCGAATAGGTTTGTTGGGCCATAATGGAGCAGGTAAATCAACCTTGATAAAACTATTAGCTGGTGATCTGGTATGCATTAGTGGTCAACGAGTGCCAGCAAAAGGCATTAAGATAGGATATTTTGCACAGCATCAGCTGGAGCAATTGGATGACCAAGCAAGCCCTCTTTTGCATTTGCAGCGCATAGACTCAAAAGCAAGTGAATCTCAGTTGCGAAGCTATTTGGGTGGCTTTGCTTTTCATGGTGATATGGCTGTAACGAAGGTTGAGCCTTTTTCTGGTGGAGAAAAAGCGCGGTTGGTTCTTGCATTGTTGGTGTATCAGAAACCTAATTTACTATTACTTGATGAGCCCACTAATCACCTTGATCTTGAAATGCGTCTTGCATTAACAACTGCGCTTCAGGATTTTGAAGGGGCAATGATTGTTGTTTCGCATGATAGACATCTATTACGCACAGTAGCAGATAGTCTTATGTTGGTCGCCGGTGGTTGTGTTAAAGATTTTAATGGTGATCTTGAAGATTATCGAAAGTTAATTCGAGAACAGGAAAAAAATGATCAAGTCAGTCTATTAGCTGAGGAGTCAGTTTCTGTTAATAAAAAGCAGCTACGTCAGGAGGCTGCAGAGCAAAGACAAAAGCTTAAGCCATTAAATAATAAAATTCAAAAACTTGAAAAAAATATGAGTGTATTAAATCTCGAAAAATCGGAAATACATGAACAGTTGGCAAGCTCTGTTATATATGAAGATGAACACAAAGACGAGCTGAAAGAGTGTTTGGCTCGGCAAGCCTCAGTTGAACGTTCTTTGCAAGAGGCTGAAGAGCAATGGATGGTTTTGCAGGAAGAGTTAGACGGTATAGAGTAATGATATAATATTTAATCGTCTATCAATAGATGTCCAAAATAAGCAAAGACTCCAATCATAATTCCAGTTAAAAATTGCGCATGTACTAGGTACGAAAACTTTCTTAGTTGTTTTGGACTATAGCGCCAGGTTAGGAATAAGCCAAACACCCCTTGCCATATAATTAAAATCAATACTGCGGGGAAAAATAATATTTTCATAGGTACGCCCATAAGTGCTATATGTAATAATATGATAGCAATAGTGGTAATGCCTACGTAGATGTGAGTTTTATTTAAAAAAACAAGTAATCGTTCTATTAATGATGAAGTAATATTTGAAGGGTAGTCAGGTAGGAGTCGTATGCCTGGCGTGCCTTTACCAATCATAAGCTTCAAAATAGTTCGCGCATAAATAAAGAGTAGTAACCATAGGCCAATTTCACCAAGGCCTTCGCCTATCTCACTGAGAAAGGTTTCTCTCTCTGGTATGGGTGGGTATACGTTATATACGTAAATAAAATACCCAACTGAACTGCAGACTATAATTGCGGCAAAAATTAAAATGCCTTTGAGGCTTTTTATCATTGTCGTTCATGCTCTTGAATGTGTTGCGTCATTGTTTAAATTATACCTTGTTTTTCAAGTGAAGTAGTCGCTTTAAAGGCAGGTAAATGCCTTATATACTTGATTGATTTAGTCTTGTAATCTAAGTCTATATTCTTTCTCATGTTTTCAAGAGTCCTTTTTTTGAGAGGTGTTAATGTTTTCTTATCTATTGCCGATATATTTTTTATTATAGAAATAATATATCGGGTAGTAAATTTATGGGAATTAGTAAAACACTTTATGATCGTCTTGGAGGAAAAGATACTTTTATAAAAGTGCATAAAATTTTTTATGATAAAGCTTATGCGCACCCGTGGTTAGGTAAATACTTTACTGATATTCCGCAAGACATCCTAAAGAGCCAGCAAACAAATTTTATGGTTCAATTAATGGGTGGCCCGAAAGCATATAGTGGGCGTAGTCCAAAATTCTCACATCAACATATGATGATTACTGAAGAGCTTTTTAATCTGAGATCAAATTTACTGTCCGAGTCAATTAAAGAGGCGGGGATTAAAGATGAGTTGAGAGAAGAATGGATAGCTGCGGATGGTGCATTAAAAAAGTCAGTCGTAAAAAAATCAGAGGATGAATGCTCATCGCAGTATACAGGTCGTTCTATTCTTAATTTTTCTAAATAAACTTTATTGATGCTGTGATTTTCGGATAATAATTAATTCAGGCGGCGAGTGAATGGTGTTTTCTGGCTTGTGTATGGTTGTTTGAATAGTGCTGTTATCGAGAGTATCTAACCAATTTTTTATAGAGTCACATTCTTCCTTGCCTCCTGAATGTCCTGTATAAGCAAGAATACTGATAACGCCCTCAGTTGATAAAGCCTGCAATGAAAAACTGAGTGCATTGAGAGTCGTTGAAAGTTGAGTGCGTCGCTGTTTATCACCCCCAGGCAAATAACCAAGATTAAACATAATTGCTTTTATTTGTTCCAGTTGTAAATCTTCAGGTATGAACATAGGCATTGTTTCATGTCCTGCATGAAACAATGAAACCTGTTTTGCAACATTATGGTTAATAAGGCGTTGATAACAAGTATCTAATGCAATTTGTTGAATATCGAAACCATAAACCTTACCGTTGGCTTCAACATTTTGCGCTAAAAATAAAGTATCGTGACCATTGCCCACTGTTGCATCAACCACTGTGTCACCAGAAAGAATAATGGGCTCTAGAATAGTGTGCGCTAATTGAGTGAGTGTTAAATCAGGCATTTGATTTCCATTGTCGTGTGATGTCAATATCAGTATTCAAGGGTTGTTTGTTTAGCAAATTTTCACAAAAGTGTTTTGCATAAAAAGGTATTAACATTGAGCCTTTTGAGCCAAAGCCATTAAAATAACCTAATTGATGATGGTTTGGATGTGTTCCGATATAGGGCATAGTGTCATACGTGCAAGGCCGAATACCTGCTCGGTGCTCAACTAATGAAAATGTCATATCAGATTTAAATAATTTGTTTGCAGCAGTTAATAATTCTTTTTTTGCATTGTCGGTAGGCGTTTCATCAAGATTATCCCATTGATACGTGGCACCAAATTTACATGTATGTGTATCAGTGGGTAATAGCCATTTTCCTGCATTGATAATAGTGTCAGGTAAGGCGGCCTGACTTTTAAGGGTTAAAATCTCTCCTTTAGCAAGTTTAAATGTTAGCCAGTTAAACCATGGGTTAGTGGTTGTTCTATATCCCTCGCAAAATATTAATTGCTTAGTGTGCTGATGATTAATGGTGGCAGACTGATCATTGAGCTGCACCTGTGAATATTCAATGTGAGTTTCCTGGTAACACTGCTGTTCAGAAAAATATTTTTTCAGTGTAGAAAGTAAATGTAATGTATTTACATAACCTGTTTGATATTGTTTGAAGCCACCTAGAGGATTATATAATATTGGGTGAGTGTCAGGTTCGAATTTTTCGCCAATATAATTTTTATATGTCAGGTCAGCGAGGCGTTTATTGTACGCTAGTGCATTTTCTTCTGACTGGAATAAGCGTGTTATGTGTTTTGAATAGAAGAATTGGCTATTAAATGTCTTTTTTAGTTGGTTGTATTCCTGTTCAGCTGTCGTAAGCAGTTCGTCCGCATTATTTTGTTTTACCAGGCGTTTGCCTGTAACCGGGTTTATGAGCCCGGCTGCGATTTGTGAAGCAGATGTCTTGTGAGGCTGGTCAATAACCAGTACACGCTTACCTCTCTGGATGAGATTCCAGGCTAATAAGCTTCCTGCTAGGCCTTGACCAAGAATTATGAAATCCCAGTCATGATTCTTCATGCGCTATTGGTTACCCGAAACGTTTTTGCAGATATTGGATAATATCATTTGATTCATACATCCATGTTTCTTGGCCTTGGTCATCTATTATTTTCAGACAAGGAACTTTCGCTTCGCCTCCGCCGTTAATGAGTTCATTACGGTATTCTTGATCGTGTTGGGCGTCACGGGTCTCTATTACAAGAGATAGGCGCTTTATGGCTCGACGCGTTTTTATGCAAAAAGGACAAGTCCAGTATTGATAGAGGCATAGGTTTTCAGTTTCATGATTAATACGAGTTTGTTCATCTATGGGACGCTTAATACCTCTGGGTGTAGTTAATTTATCAATCATTAGAATGATTGGCCCAAGGATGATCCGTATGGTTTTAAAAAAATACCTAAAAAACAATTTCATAACTTATTCCGATACACAAAATGGTTGCTTACTGGTGACATAAGAGCGACATGATATCATTATTTTGACTAGGCTATACATACTGACCGGCGCACCACGCGGAGGACCATGCCCATTGAAAATTATATCCACCCAGCCATCCCGTAATATCAACGACCTCCCCAATAAAATAGAGCCCGGGAACTTGATGGCATTCCATGGTTTTTGATGATAATGCATCACAGTCCACGCCGCCTAATGTTACTTCTGCTGTTCTGTAACCTTCTGTGGCATTAGGTTTTAACTTCCATTGATGAATATTATTCGCAATTTTTTCAAAATGATCGTGTGAGTTGGTTTGCAAAGTGGTATCTAATATTTCTTGTGTTAAATGTGCTTCGATGAGTCGTTTTGGTAAATATTGAGATAATAATGTTTTTACTTTAATTTGTGGTGTTTGTTGTTGTGCAAGCTTAAGTATAGAGAGTAAATCTAAATCAGGTAATAAGTTAATAAATATACATTCCCCTGGTGTCCAGTAGGAGGATATTTGCAATATAGCTGGGCCACTTAAGCCACGATGGGTAAAAAGAATATTTTCTCGAAAGCTCTGTTTTTTTGTTTGTACGATTGCATCAATGGCGATGCCTGATAATGAGGCGAAACGAGACTTATCTTTTGTATGTAGTGTGAATGGTACCAGTCCGGCAGAAACAGGCCAGACGTTAATATCAAATTGTTCTGCTAGCTTATACCCGAATGGGCTGGCACCCATAGTGGGTATTGATAATCCTCCAGTAGCAACTACAAGTGACTGGCAGTGAAAGTCACCTTGAGTGGTTGTTACTTTGAAATGATAATCAGATATTCTTTCAATTTTTGATATATCTGTATTTAAACGAATATGTGTTTTAGCCAGAGAGCATTCTTCGAGCAACATGTTTAGAATATCTTTGGCGCTTTTGTCACAAAATAATTGACCGTGATCACGTTCGTGATAAGCAATTTTATGACGTTGTACCATATTGATGAAATCCCATTGGGTATAGCGACTTAAAGCAGATTTACAGAAATGTGGATTATGAGAAATATAGTTCTCCGCATTAATATTATAATTGGTGAAATTACACCGACCTCCGCCCGACATGAGTATTTTTTTACCGGTCTTATTGCTGTGATCGAGAACAGTGACCGTGCGGCCCCGATTACCTGCCTCAATGGCACACATTAGTCCTGACGCACTGGCGCCAATAATTACGACATCGACTTTTTGCACAAGCTGGACCTGGTTGCTGTTTTATCCATGGCCTATGATATATTATTGAAACATAAAGAATATGGATTATTTGCTAATGGGGTTATTAAGGAGAGTATCAAATGATTGAAATGTTAAGCAAAACAAGTTTATTTAAAGATATTTCATACGATCAATTAAGTGATATTACTCAATTTTGTGAACGTATGTTTATGAATGAAGGTGATATGTTGATAGCGGAAGACGATACAGGTAATTCTGATATTTATATTTTAATTGAAGGGAATGTAGAAATCGTATCGAATAACACAAAGTTAACGAGTGGAGAGGTTGTCTTGTCTCATGAAGATAAGGAAATTTTTGGTGAAATTTCCTGGTTGACAAATGCGAAAAGAACGGCGGGGGTGAGATGCTATAAAGGTGCAGAGGTGATACGTATTGATGGTAGTAAATTAATGCGATACCTTGAAGCTAAGCCTGATGTTGGTTTTATTGTTACGCGAAGAATTGCCGAAACATTATCTCAGCGTATGGAAGAGTCTGATCGTTTGCTTAAGCAAATTTTATGGAATAAAAACATATAAATGGCGTTTTCAGAAATATTAATATTATTTCTTTTTCTTATATTGATCTGGTATTGGCTAGATGGTGCAAGGACAAAAGAGCTTGCCAGTCATGCTGGGAGGAACGCGTGTAAGCAAGCCAATGTTGATTTTCTGGATGATACAGTTGCGTTAACACATGTGCGATTAAAGCGTGATAAAGAAGGCCGTATTCTAATTAATCGTTATTATCAGTTTGAATTCAGCAGTGATGGAAGTTGTCGGTATCATGGCAAGGTTGAATTGTTGGGGAAACGTATTACTGATTTGTTTCTAGATGTGCACAGATTGCCACCGGAGATGTCATGATACAGCCTATCACGCAATCTCAACAGCAACGGGTTATCGACCATAGTATGGATGTCCTATTGAATGCCTCGGTGTTATTAAAAAAGAATTTTAAGCCCTTACCTATCTTATTTGATTTAAAGGGCAAGGCTGCAGGCATGTATTGCAGGCGTGGAGGAAAATGCTGGATTCGATTTAATCCATATATTTTTGCAAAATATTTTGTCGATAATTTAGAAAATACAGTGACACATGAGATCGCTCATTACGTTGTGGATATTGTCTATGGAAAGCACCGAGTACGTCCACATGGTAAGGAATGGGTGGAAGTGATGCAGTTATTAGGGGTAGATCCACAACGTACATGTGAGTATGACCTTGAAGGCATACCAACAAAAGTGCATCAGCTATTTGAATACGTTTGTGGCTGTCGGCAACATCAATTGGGTAGTCGTAGGCATAAAAAAATTGAACGAGGTCAGGCACAGTATTTCTGCAAGCAGTGCCAGCAAAAACTAGCTTTTGACGGTTAATCGTCCGTTATCTCACTATTGACCATGATTGGAGCATACCTAAGAGGGTTACGTCATTTTCTATGTTGTTTTTTCAATTTAGTGCTTTATTGTTCCTTGTTATTTCAGAAAGGTCAGGGTTTTGGTCAGTTTCTTATGCTAGAAATAGCGCTCATGGATAAAGGCATGCCATAACCACAGTAATTTAACTGTCATAAATATCACTGCGAAGATTGTTGAAATGAGGTCCGTTTACGTGACTAATCATTAAATGATGCTTAGGTAGAGTTGAGATTGGTTAAGATAACCTTATATTTTCGTAGCTTAGAATAGATACTGACTGCAATTCGAAAATTTATTACTACGTTACTAGTACGGATATTCTATGCAAAGTCAGATGTAACTTACATATATATCGGTAATAGCTGTTTACTTGCAGGTATTCTGTTAAAATCGCAGCCAATTTTTTATCACCAGAAATGGTGAGTAACTCTTATTTAAGGTGCGACATTGATTACAACAGCAAACATTACAATGCAATTTGGCTCGAAGCCTTTGTTTGAAAATATTTCCGTCAAATTTGGTGAAGGCAATCGTTATGGCCTGATTGGCGCTAATGGATGTGGTAAATCGACATTCATGAAAATACTGGGTGGTGATCTTGATCCAACACAAGGCAGTGTTTCGGTCGATGTCAATGAACGCGTAGGTAAACTAGGGCAGGATCAGTTTGCATTTGAAGAATATAGTGTTATTGACACCGTTATCATGGGGCACACTGAACTCTGGGAAGTCAAGGCAGAGCGTGATCGCATTTATTCTTTACCAGAAATGAGTGAAGAAGATGGCATGAAGGTTGCGGAGCTGGAAGTGACATTTGCTGAGATGGACGGGTATACCGCTGAATCGAGAGCAGGTGAATTGTTATTAGGCCTGGAGATTCCTTTAGAACAGCATAATGGCCCTATGAGTGAAGTAGCACCAGGCTGGAAATTACGAGTGTTGTTAGCGCAAGCGTTGTTTTCTGATCCTGACATCATGTTACTCGATGAGCCAACTAATAACCTGGATATCAACACCATTCGATGGTTGGAAGATATATTGAATCAACGTAATAGCACTATGATTATCATTTCTCATGACCGTCATTTCCTTAATAGTGTTTGTACGCATATGGCTGACCTTGATTACGGCGAGTTGCGGCTATATCCAGGTAATTATGATGATTACATGACAGCCTCTACACAGGTACGTGAGCGTTTATTATCTGATAATGCCAAGAAGAAAGCACAAATTGCTGAATTACAAACCTTTGTTAGTCGATTTTCTGCAAATGCATCCAAGGCTAAACAGGCAACTTCTCGCGCCAAACAAATTGAAAAAATTAAACTAGATGATGTTAAGCCTTCCAGTCGACAGAATCCTTATATTCGCTTTGAACAAGAGAAGAAATTGTACAGGCTTGCATTCGAAGTGGAAGAAGTAAGTAATGGGTTTGACGATGCTACATTATTTAGCGATGTTAATATGATGGTAGAAGTTGGTGAGAGAATAGCTATCATCGGTCCGAATGGTATCGGTAAAACAACTTTATTACGTACATTGGCTGGAGACCTGCCTCCTAAATCAGGTCATGTGAAATGGTCGGAAAATGCGAATGTCGGTTATTTTGCACAAGATCACGCCGATGATTTTGCGCATGATATGCCATTGATGGAATGGATGAGTCGTTGGACCAAAGAAGAAGATGACGAACAAGTGCTGCGTGGTACGTTAGGCAGGTTATTATTTTCACAAGACGATATTAATAAGTCAGTTAAAATTATTTCTGGTGGTGAGCAGGGTCGAATGCTGTTTGGTAAGCTCATGTTACAAAAACCCAATGTATTATTAATGGATGAGCCAACCAATCACCTTGATATGGAATCGATCGAGTCGCTTAATCTCGCGTTGGAAAATTACCCGGGTACACTGGTGTTTGTGAGTCATGACCGTGAGTTTGTATCATCGTTGGCTACGCGCATTATCGAAATGAAGCCGGATGGTGTGGTTAATTATAGTGGCACGTATGAAGAGTATTTGCGTAGTCAGGAAATTGATTAGGGTAATATTCTAGATACTGTCTTTGATATGTAGTTTTATTTAAAGGGTGAAGCTCGTTCCACCCTTTAAACTAAAATAATTTATCATTGTTTAAATATTATTAATTTTTTATTAACTTAAGTGCTTTTGCCAGAACATATTTTTTCTTCTATTATTGCCCAATATGCAAAACAAAAAAGTCTTTTCACGTATGAATAAAAGTCTCCTCACAAATTTAATAGCAGTTGCACTTATTATATTGAGTTTCAATATCCCACAATATTCGGCACAAATATTCAGTATGGGGGTTTTTTCATTATCAGGAGCAATTACAAATTGGCTGGCTGTTTATATGTTATTTGAACGAGTGCCTTTATTATATGGTTCTGGTGTTATACCTAATCAATTTGAGCAATTTAAAGCGGCTATCAAATCAATGATGATGCAGCAATTTTTTACACAGGAAAACCTGGGAAGACTTATAGAAGCGGAAGAGGAATCAGCTAGTCAGTTGATTGATTTAGGACCGTTGTTGGACGAAATTGATTACGATAATGTTTTTCAGCGTCTTCTGGATGCGATTATGGCCTCATCATTTGGTGGGATGCTAGGCATGTTTGGCGGTGTAGATGCTCTTGAGCCATTGCGTAAACCGTTCGCAGAAAAAATAAAAGGTGCACTTGACGAGATGGTTAACTCAGAATCATTTCATAATAAATTGGCTAATAGCTTGAATACATCGGCCCTTAGTGAAGATATGCTGGTGCATATTGAACAGATGGTTGATTATCGTCTTGAAGAACTAACACCAGAATTGGTGAAAAACATTATTCAAACGATGATACAAAAACACCTTGGCTGGTTAGTCGTTTGGGGTGGTGTTTTTGGTGGTTTGATTGGTTTGGGTGTTAGTTTTTATAATTAGACCGTTTTATCCATATAGGCACAAATATGCAGTTTCGACCGATACAGACACATCAAACGAACTGTTGGCGTCTACGTTAAAAGAATCACCCGTATTAAAAGTTTGCTGTTTGCCATCGGTTATTTTAGCTGTGAGTGAGCCACTAACAACCGTCATGGTTTCTTTTTCAGCCGTAGTAAATACATAATCTCCAGGCGCCATAACTCCAACTGTTGCAGGAAGTGTTTCAGTTTGGAAAGCGATTGATTTTACTTTTCCATCAAAATATTCATTGGTTTTAAACATGATTGTTTTCTCTTGTTGAAACTGGGGTGATTGCATTTTATAGCATATAAGAAAATTGTGATATGCATAATTTTTATTGAATATGACATTAAAATGTTTATTTTTTATTAAAAATTAATAATTTTTATCAAAAAAAAGAGACATAAAATGTTTTTGTGCTATATTTTGATTTGAATGCATGTCATTCAAGTCTTGTCAGGTCTATTTTTAATAAGATTTAGGTTTTACTGTCAGTTGCCTTGTTTGTTATGCACTTATATTTATGTTTATTAATTTTTAAAAGGGTTAGTTCTATGGCAACAGGTACAGTTAAGTGGTTTAATGAATCAAAGGGTTTTGGTTTTATCGCACCTTCAGATGGTAGTGCAGATGTATTTGTACATTTCTCTGCAATCAATGCAGATGGATTTCGTACATTAGCCGAAGGGCAAAGTGTTAATTATGAAGTTGAAGATGGTCCTAAAGGTCCACAAGCCAAGGAAGTTGTCCCTGCTTGATTTCATGAATTAAATCTTAAGAAAGCCCGCACTTTGCGGGCTTTTTTTTAACCTGAATTTATCGGTGTGTTGATGAATGTAATTATAATTATTGTGATCCCGTTCTATGTTTGCGTATTTTTTAAACCTAAAAAAATGTTAGTGTAGTGATTGTAAAATTATCAGAAGATTATAAAAAATGAAATTTCGATTTAGTCATTTATTAGTATTCACGGTTGCCTTACTGATAATATCTTGTACTTCTCCAGTAAAACCATTAAAGAGTCAGTCTATTCATTCTGCGGCAGTTAGTGGAAACACCAGAATGATAGAAGTTTTGTTAGCCAGAGGAGTCGATGTGAATAGTCGTGACCAGAGGCGTGGCTGGACGGCATTATTGTTTGCAACTGAGGCAGGTCATTTATCTGTAGTCAGGTTGCTTATAAAAAATGGAGCGAATGTAAACCTGGGCTCTATGAAGGATAAGGTTACGCCATTAATGAGAGCTGCTTCAAATGGTTATTTTGATATTGTGAAACATTTGGTTATTAATAAGGCCAAGCTCAATTTACAAGACAGACGATTGCAATCGACGGCATTAATGTGGGCAGCCTTCAAAGGCCATACGCAAATAGTAGATTATTTATTAGAAAATAAAGCATTAATTGGTGTGCGTGGAGGTCGGGGCGAGTCTGCATTATGGTTAGCTGTAAGTCATGCGAATGTAAAAACAGTGAATGTGCTTCTGTTAGCTGGAGCAAACCCGAATCGCGTGGATTGGCGTGGTGTTAGTCCATATCACCTTGCAGTGAAAAAGAATAAAATTGAGATGATTGAATTATTAAACGAGTTTGGCGGAAAAAAGTGAGGATGGAATGTTGAAAATAAAAAATTGGGTTTTAGCCATTATTTTAACGACGTGTACTTCTGTTTATGCGGACGATGTATTGAAAGCACCTAATACGAGTATTAAATTTGTTCAAAATGGTTCTTTTATAAAGATGGTGTCAGAAGATGACGCGCCCTATGAAGTTAATATGATTTCTGGTTATTTTGAAATTAGGTCTCCTGCAGACATGACCCAAGTTTGTGCCTGGAAAGACGAAAGTATTTTTGAAAAGGTGTCAGCTGATACGGACATCATGAAAGACTTTGGCTCTTGTATGTTTATATATAAATCCATGGCAATGGGTAAAGATGCGGATTACCTAATCTTGAGCAAAGGTAATGCTCAGTCTTTGAACGAGGTACATGGAACAAAAAAAATATCAGATGAAGAATATGCTCATACGGTGACTCATTTTCTAGTAGAGGGTAAGCCAATGAGTAAACAGTCAATTGGCGAGCCTGTGTATATGGTTGTATGGATTGATGGTAATAAAGATAAGATAGTTGACGAAGATGAATTTGATCGTTTGATTATAAAGTTCACAAAGTAATTATTAAGCCACTGATTTTAATGTGTTTGATTATTCAATTAAGGAAGCGCTAATGCATTAAAATAAGCAGTAATGATTGAAATTATATTGTAGTGGCTATTTTAATAAGACTTTTAGCCTAAATAATGGCGTTTAGCAGAAGATATATTGAAAAAAGGGAGTGTAGATTTGTTCCAAATAGCATATGTATTTGCAACATTCAAGCCCCTAATAGAACGTTTATACACAGTTAATAGAAGAAAATATAGTTTTGTTATCGTTGATGTGTAGAGCTTTTTAAAAATAAGATAGTGTAATTAACTAATTGATTTACAATGCATATTTCAATTGTGCAATAATTAATCAATTTAAATCAAAGTCTCTGTTTATGCGGCTTTTCGGCTGTCATACTCAAACTATCCACAAAGTTATCCACAGGAAATGTGGATAACAGTGTGTTGTTATAAACTTCAATAACTTATATTAAATTGTTAAAAAAAACATTATCAACTGTGTATGCGTGTTTTAATATGCTAAATGAACAAATTTAGCTTACATTTGGGGTTATTTTTAATAAAAATGAAGTTCATATTTTTGTTTTTTTCGCTAAGCACATGATAATCGGGGTTTTATTTAAATCGTTACGATAAGTCTTAAGGCATCCAGTCGCATTTGGCTTTGGGTTAACATCGATTCAAGTGCTGAAAGTTGTTGTTCGAAAAAATCGATTTCTTCATCGCGGACATTCGGGTTAATTTTTTTCAAGGCTTTTAAGCGATTAATCTCATTCGTTAAGGTTTGCTTTGGCTGTTGATAGGTAGCCGTCAATAATTCTGGCATCAAGCTGTGAGCAACCTGTTCACTGGTTGATAGCATGTTACGTATTAGGTCGGTATAGCCTTTGATTAACTCATTGGCAATTTCTTTTTTCACCGGTTCGCGATGCTGATTAATAAAATCATGATCAAATTGATGGTCGTAACGTTTACCTTTTAAGTCAACTAAGGTTCTCAAACTGCTCACAGGTAGTGTGTTGCTGTTTTCAAGTGCCTTATCTGATGTTGGTTCAAGGATGTAAATGCATTCCAGCAGCATTGTGCCCTGTTTGATTTCATTGCATTTCAATGCCGTAACCGCCGTATTACCCAGTTCATTATTTAAAACGAGGTCAATTGCACCGGTTACTAATGGGTGGTCCCAGCTCATAAAATGAATGTCTTCGTTAGACAATGCAGTCGCACGGTCACAGGTCAATGTAATACCTTCCTCACTTAAACCTGGGAAGTTACCTGTTTGCATATGCTCGCTAGGGCGGGCGATGAAGCATTCTTTACTGTGATCTTCAAAATCGACGCCATAACAGTCAAACACATCTTCAAGATACTGGAGCAGGTTGGATGATTGATCTGCCTGAATCACATCGTCCGTAATAGCTTCTGCAATATGAGGGCGGCAAGAATTATATTCCAGCAGTATATCGCGACCTCGTTGCATAGCATTATTCATTGTTTTATTTAATTGATATGTGGTTTCGACAAGTTCAGTCAGGTCAGTGAAGCCGTCATCAAGCTGATGTAGTGATTCAACCAGGGCAGCCTGGACCTGTACGAAGACATTGTGGCCGGCGGGGCAGGTTTGTTCAAAGACATTCAAGCCATTGTGGTACCACTGGTACATAATATCTTGTGCACTATTTTCAAGGTAAGGAACGTGTATTTGTATGATCTCGGTCTGACCGATACGATCGAGTCGACCAATACGCTGCTCTAGCAGGTCCGGGTTGAGCGGTAAGTCAAATAAAATTAAATGGTGCGCGAATTGAAAATTACGACCTTCGCTACCTATTTCCGAGCATATGAGCACTTGTGTCCCATACTCCATGTCTGCGAAAAATGCAGCTGAACGGTCACGCTCAACTATACTAAGCCCCTCGTGAAAAACGGCTGCATGAATACCTGTTTGAGTACGTAAGTAAGTATCCAGATCAAGCGCTGTATCAGCGCTTGCGGTAATGACCAGTACTTTTTCATTACCTAGTTTATTAAGTGTGTCTGCTAGCCATTGAACACGAGCATCAATTTCTGTCCAATGTGGATGATCAGCTGAGAATACAGATTGATAGATTAATTCGGGGCAGAGTAACAATTGCGGCTCAGTGATAGCGGTTGATTGAAACTCTTGCAGACATTGTGAATAGCTATCGTGTAATGGCAAAGGATGTGCGTGCATCGTTCGACCAGGAAACCCTTTGATGGCGGATCGTGTATTACGAAATAAAACGCGCCCGGTCCCATGGCGATCGAGTAAATGTTCGGTCAGTTGGTTGCTTACCTGTTTTTTTGTATTCTCGTTAGATGACTTATCTTGTAATACATCAAGCAGTGCCTGGTTGTCTTGTTCTTTAATGGTTGCTTGAATAGTAGCTTGTGCAGCTTGGTCAAGTTCAGATGTTGTCAGTAATGCTTCTACTGCATGAGCAATTGGCTCATAGCTTTTTTCTTCTTCCAGGAAATGCGCGTAATCCGGGAAACGTGCAGGGTCGAGTAGTCGCAGGCGAGCAAAGTGACTTTCTTTGCCGAGTTGCTCTGGGGTCGCTGTTAGGAGCAATAAACCCTTTGTGACAGCAGATAGCTGTTCGATGCACTGGTATTCAATACTGGCTTGTTCGGGTGACCATTGTAAATGATGTGCCTCATCAACGATGAGTAAGTCCCACTCGCCCTCTACAGCTTGTTGAAAACGATGTTTGTTGTTGACGAGAAACTCGAGTGTGCAGATAACCAGTTGTTCGGTATGAAAAGGGTTACTCTGCTGGGTACTTTCTTCGGCAGCCTGGCATCGGTTTTCGTCAAAGATACTAAAGAAAAGGTTGAAGCGTCGTAACATTTCAACCAGCCATTGATGCATGAGGCTTTCTGGCACAACAATGAAAATACGTTTAGCACGTTCAGTAATCAATTGCTGGTGCAGTATCATACCAGCTTCAATCGTTTTACCCAGGCCAACTTCATCAGCCAGTAATACGCGTGGTGCATAACGGCTGGCTACTTCGTGAGCAATATACAGCTGATGCGGAATCAGGCTAGTGCGCCCCCCTGACAAGCCGCGTAAATCAGAATTAGATAGTCGATTGGTGTGTAATCGAGTCTGGTAACGTAAGTCGTACCATTTGTCTTTATCTATTTGTGCTGTGAATAGGCGATCAGCCGGGCTATTTAGCTGAAGATGGTTATCGAGCAAGCCTTCTTCCAGCTCAGCCATTGTCCCATCTTCTTTTATGCCTATATACGTCAGGATGCCGTCATTATCATCAACCGACTCAATACGTAACGACCAGCCTTCATGACTGGTAGCGGTATCGCCTTTGGCAAATTGCACACGTGTTAACGGAGCAGTTTGCTTGGCGTAGGTGCGTCTTTCACCTGAGGCAAGGAATAACATATCGATTGTACGAAAATCCACACTGACAATGGTGCCTAGTCCCAGTTGTAACTCGGCGTTATTAATCCAGCGTTGTCCAGGTATAAAGTCTTGCACAGCTTGTAGCCCTCGATAATTTAGGAGCGCTATATTACATGAAATCAGAGATAGCTGCAGTGTCTATTCAGAATGATTAATAGCTGTGATTTGATGGGATTTACTCAGGTATTCTTGGCTATCCATTTCTGTTAAACGACTGATAGTACGATCAAAAGCCATTGCTAATAAACGTCCTTGATAGAGATTCTGAACGGATTCTTCAGCGCTGATAATGCATTTCACATTATGGTCATAGAGTGCATCGATTAAATGTATAAAACGTTTGGCAATATTATCATGACCTTCTTTAATAATTGGTAGATTACTTAGCAAGACTGTGTGGAACTGTTCCGCAATAGCTATATAGTCACTATCGGAGCGAGGCGTGTTACAGATAGCGTCAAAATCAAACCAGATAATATCGTCAGCCAATGCAATATAATCGATTGATCGGTCGTTAATTAGAATCTGGCGATTCGTTTTGCATGGACAAGGGGCCATTACATTCATTTGTTGTTGCAGGAATAGGTTTCCCGACCCTTCTTTATCGATATGATAGGTTTCGTTTTTATTTAGCACGCGAAAGCGATAATCGGTTCCATGCCCCATATTCAACTCAATGTTATTTTGTTTGAGATGTTCGATAGTGCTCATGAAAAGATCACGTTGAATGCCATTTTTGTATAAATCATCGATGGCAATATTTGATGTGGTAACCAATGTGATGCCATGACGATGAATGGCTTTTAATAAGCCGGCCATTATCATGGCGTCTCCAATGTCATGTACATGAAATTCATCAAGGCACAATAAGCGTATTTTTGTAGCTAGTTGTCGAGCAACGATATCTAATGGATCTGGAGTTTTGGGAAGCTGCTGTAATTGCGTATGAATATCACGCATAAAAGAATGAAAATGTGTTCTGAATTTTTCTTTGAAAGGAAGGCAGGCATAAAAGCTGTCAATCAGGTAGGTTTTCCCTCGGCCTGTCCCGCCCCAAAGATATAAACCGGTGATTGTTTTTCTTTTTTTGGTGAAAAAACTTAGAATGCCGTGGTCTGGCTGGTGAGCAATTAGTTCGTCATAAAGCGCTTGCGTGTGCTCAACAGTACGCAGCTGCTGATCATCTTTAATGAAGTCGGTTTTCTGAAGATCAAGTTGATAACGCTCACTGGGTGTCACAAATATCCTTTTTCCATTTTTATACTGCCTACGTGATGCTCTGTCTAACATGAATAATAGAACATATTGTACCGATACGCAGTAAATGAATGTTATCTAAATGCCCTCTGATTGACTCCTTATTGTTTGAATAGTGTACTTATGGGATAACGACATTCACAGTACTTGAGTAAGCGCTTTCAGTACCATTTGCATCGTAAGCAGTTACTGCGAAATAATAAGTGCCTGAACTAAGGTTTGCTACAGTTGTACTAGTGGCGCTACCATTATTGACATTAGCTGTTGCGGAAAGTCCAGTGCTGGTTGAGCCGGAATAAAGCTTGTAACCATATATCTCACTTAGTTGAAGTGGGCTACCATCGTCGTAAGTTTGAGGGGCGGTCCAGCTTATGGTTACAGATTTTGTTGTTCCAGTTTGTTGAGCGCTTACTGTAATGACGAATGAAATATTATCGCTGCTGCTACCATCCGAAACAGAAATAGTTATATTGTATGTGCCTGCGTCATTGTTAACTGGCGTGCCTGATAATTGTCCTGAATTAGCGTTAAATGTTGCCCATGTAGGTTTGTTAGTGATGCTGAAAGTAAGGCTGTCTCCATCTACATCTGTAGCACCTGGAATGAACTGGTATGCAGTACCCGCCGTAATGCTGGTTGTAGGTTGCCCAGAAATAACAGGTGCACGATTGGTATTGGAAACAGTAATATTGAATGCGATCAATCCGGCATTTATTTGCCCATCGCTAACAGATATCGCGATGTTGCCATAGTTGCCTGCACTACTAAATCCGGGTGTACCACTTAGCTGTCCAGTTGTAGTGTTGAATGTTGCCCAAGAGGGCTTATTAGTGATGCTGAAAGTTAGCGTGTCACCATCAGAATCTGATGCGGTTGGAGTAAAACTATATGCGACGCCTTCTGTGCCTGAGCTGGAAGGTGTTCCTGAAATACTAGGTGCGCTATTAGTAGCGGTGACATTAATGCTAAAAGCGCTTAATGCAGTATTAGCAGTGCCGTCAGTAACACTAATAATGATATTGCTGTAAGTACCAACATTGCTGGCAGTTCCAGATAGAGCGCCTGTACTAGTATTGAAGGAGGCCCATGCAGGTTTATTACTGATACTGAAAGTTAGCGTATCATTATCAACGTCAGAAGCTGTCGGTGTAAAGCTGTATAGAATACCTGTCTGTATATTTGTTGTTGGCGCGCCATTGATAACAGGTGCAGAGTTTGTGTTGGTAAAAGTGTTATTAGTATAATTATTGAAGTTAGCGAGTGTTACGGAAGAAGCGCTGTCGATTAGAGACAGTGTGCTGTCAAGTGCCGTCTCATTTAGAGTGTTTATGTTTTCAGGTAATCTGTTTGGTGAGATTGACTGTAACTGATTCTTTAATTGGGTTAAGGCAGAGCTAGGGTTGACCAAGTTTGCTGCAGTAATAATCTCAATAGTTTGCGTGATGAGCTCGCCTGTAATGCGTACGTCATCCATAAATAATGTGCTGTTTGGAGTTGTAATCGATACAGCGTTATCCATCGCACTTGTAGCATCAATACCATTTACTTTTAAGCTGTTATTGATAGCTTCAACCATAACATATGCAGATGCCAGGTTTGCATATGCCGCAATTTTTTGATTAGTACCAGTTGTGCCTCTACCATCGATGATCCCGTCAGTTAAGTCAGCAGCCAAACTATCCATAATGCCATCTGCATTGGTATTAGCGCCTGTATTGTTACTCATGTCACGTGCACGTCTGATCATTTCTGAAAATACTTCATTAGCTTTTATAAAGTGAGCAACGTTGTTGGCATTAATAGTTGTTTTGATAGGGTCAGAAACAAGATTAAGGTCCAAGCCGAAATGTAATTTTTCTAAAACAATTGTTTTTGCAAGTGAAACGTTAGTGTTGTCAATCCCGCCCAGTTTGGTGGCGATCTTGTATATCATGGTGGAATAAGGGTTGATGTTTACTCTGTTCTCAGATTCGTTCATTGATATGGAATACAGAGTGAAGTCAGGTAATTCATTAGAGACAATATCCGTGCCCCCTGAAGCGGTAACGGAAATAGGGTAAGCATTGTTGCCTGCAATTGTTGTGATATTGAAATTTGCATTAGCGTCACTTAGTTGGGTCGCCAGGACAGTGTTTGCATTATCTCTGAGTGTGATGGTGGCGCCAATGATGGGACCGTCGCCTACTGAACCAGCGACGTTAACGTTAGTTGTAGTTAAACTTCCGCCACTACCACCGCCACCACAGGCAGCAATAAGCAAACTGATAAGTGTTAGAGAGATGTGTTTTACAAAATATTTCATTTGCTAAATTCCTGACGTTAATGTTGCATTGATTTAATTAACGGCACTGATAGGGTTAAAATTGTTCGATCAGTTCACATTAATTTTTTTTGCAAACTGCAGATATGGCGATTAAAAGAGAAAATGTGATGGCTATCTCATGAGTAAAACTGCGGTTTTAAAATTATTAGAGATTTTAGTGAAGCTAAGTTTTCAAGGAAATGGAGAGGGTGATTTGTATTGATGAGATTGTAGTGTTCCGTAGACAGTAAAATTATCCGCAAATTGTTTAGTATCATTTAACGATCTAGTGTAAATTGTCAGTGTATAATGCTCACAATTTAAAGAAATGACCGAGGTTTAGATGAAGGCAAATGAATTAAAAAAAGGCATGGTTATCCTTATTGATGATAGGAACATTCTTATAAAAGCATTACAGGTTCAGTCACCTTCATCACGAAGCGGTAGTACGTTATATAAAACACGTGGACAAGACGTTGTATCGAGACAAAAATTTGAACGTAGTTTCAAGGGTGATGAAGCGGTAGAACAGGTTGATCTTGAACGAAGAGAGGTGCAAATGCTGTTTAAAGATGGCGATGGATGCACATTTATGGACACCGAAAGTTATGAGCAATACACCGTAGCAGAAGAAGCGTTAAGTGAAGAGTTGCCTTATTTGTATGATGGTATTGAGGGTGTAAGAGCACTCATTGCTGAAGGAGCAATTCTTGGTATCGAATTACCGACAACTGTTGCTCTGGAAATTATGGAATGCGCCCCAGGTATGAAAGCCGCATCGGCATCGGCAAGAAATAAACCGGCAACATTATCGACGGGGTTAGTGGTACAGGTACCAGAATATTTAACACCCGGTGAGGTCATAAAAGTGAATACTGATAACGGTGAGTTTATCTCTCGAGCATAAGCGTTGGATGCAATCAAAAATAATGATTTTTCATTTTGTGTTTGCATGAGAATGTGAAAAAATAAGGTAAAGGAGTTTAAATGATTGATTTGCATCCACAGCTAAAACAAGATGGCTTGTTGTTGGGGCGGTTTCCTTTATGTTTATTGTTACTCATTAAGGATGCTAATTACCCCTGGTTTGCGCTCGTCCCATCTCGCGAAAATATCACTGAGATTTATCAATTATCAGATCAGGATCAAGTTCAATTGACACGAGAGTCTTCGTTATTATCACAAGCTTTAGCAGCTGAGTTTGATGCAGATAAGATGAATATTGCCGCTATCGGCAACATGGTTCCACAATTACATATTCACCATATTGTGCGTTACAAGGATGACATATGTTGGCCGTCTCCTGTTTGGGGGGAACATGCAGCAAAAAAGTATTCTGATGAACAATTAAAATCTATTTTCTTAAAAATAAAAACACTTAAGCTTCCTGGTTTTGAAAACTTCATTGATAATTAATCCGCTTCAATTAATAAAATAATAGGCTTTTTTTATTTACTGGTATTTAAGTACAGGGAATGATAGGATTTTGTTGAATATTGATAACACAGCAAATAAAAAATAATTTTATAGCAATACCTAATTATTCTTTTCAAAGGAGATGTAAATCCAATGGCAACAAAGAAAGCTGTAGTAAAAAGTGCCGCAATGGCAAAAACTCTGGAATCTGCATTGGCTGGTTTGGCAGTAATTTGCGAAAGTGGCGGCAAGGCAGTAGACAGTCGAGCTAAAGACGGAAAGAAACTGGCTGCTAGCTCTAAAAGACTAAGTAAAAAGCGTGCAACACTTGCAAAACGTAAAAAAACTGCTGCAGCTAAGTTCAAGAAAGATGCAACAGCAGACAATAGAAATGCATTAAAGGCAGTTGAAAAAGAAATGGCTGCAGTTGCAAAAGAAGCCGCTAGTGTGAAAAAGACAAAGGATGCAAATAATGTTGAATTGTCTGGCTTACGCGCATCTGTTAAGCGTGCCAATGCTTACGTAAAAGGCATTGCAGCAGCAGATAAAGTGCTGAATAAACCTAAGAAAAAGCGCCGTAAAAAGAAAGTTGCTAAAAGCGCGTAAACGGTTTTAGCTTAAAATAAAAGCCTGTCCTGTTAATAAGCAGGGCAGGCTTTTTTTATGTGTTATATTCTGTAATGTAATAGTGATACATGCTTATATTACCACTAGTCTTAACATGTATATAGATTATGATTTAGAGGAAAATTGGTTTGAGAAAACTAAAACATCTTTTTGATAAAAACCAGGCTAGGGTAAATAAATTTAAAGAAAATGAGCCTAGCTGCTCCTCGTCTTTATCAGAGCAGCAAATAGCTGGATATCCGTGGGTTGATTGCTTATGCGGAATTAAATTACCTGTCAGTTCTACTGTTTGCCTTTTACTAAAAGCAGGCTGAAAAGATATTTGTTTATGAAACCTCAAGAGTTACAGGCATTCAAACAGCATTTGTTAACTATGCAGCAAGATTTGTTAGCGACTCAAGATAGTGGTATAGATGCAGCCAAAACTGTCGAGCTTGATCAAACCAAGGTCGGTCGTTTGTCACGTATGGATGCATTGCAAGTTCAAGCAATGTCACAGGAAATGAACCGAAGACGAGAAATAGAATTAAAGAAAATCATTGCAGCACTGAGCAGGTTAGAAAAAGGAGGATACGGGTATTGTTCACATTGTGAAGAAGATATTGCATTAAAACGATTACAATTTGATCCGTCAGCCTCTTTGTGCATCATTTGTGCGAGCAAGCTGGAATGAAAATGCTTATTTAATAACAATCAGGTCTATGTTGTCTGAGTGTTTTATCGAGGGAGTTAGTAATGAGGAAAATGAGACTTTTGGTGGCAATATTATTGTCTACTGGTTTGGTGAGTCACGTTTACGCAGATGAGGTGGGTAATTATAAACAGGCACGTGATCGGATGATGAAAAAGAGTGCTGAAAAACAAAAGAAAAAACCAAAATTCAGCCAATCCGATAGGCAATTGATGAAAGAGTCTATGGAGGGGGTGAAAAAGAAATATCCATCACCCGGATTAAGTGTTGGGTCAAGGGCGCCAGATTTCACCTTGGTTAATGCTTTTGGCAAACAAATTAAGTTAACCGCGCAATTAAAACAGGGCCCCGTCATACTGGTATTTTATCGCGGTGCCTGGTGTCCGTTCTGTAATTTACATTTACATGCGCTGAAGAAAAGTGTTGTTGAATTTAAGAAATATAAAGCTCAGGTGATCGCTGTTACTCCACAGCAGCCCGATCAGTCATTGAAACAGGTAAACAAAGACAAGTATCCGTTTGAGATTGTGAGTGATCTCGATGATACAGTGATGAAGCAATATGGTTTGTATTATGAGTTATCTCCCGAGCTGAACAAGCTATATAAGAGCAAAGGCCTGGATGTTGAGACGTTTAATGGTAAAGGGAGAACGGCCTTGCCTGTGCCCGGTACTTTTGTAATAGGTAAGGAGGGCCTTATAAAAGCAGTTCATATGGAACATGATTATAAAGAACGTATGGAGCCGGCTGAAATTATTAAGGTCCTTGAAGGTTTGGAAATGTGACCTACACATGTAGCAAGGCTGATTATTGTTTGATGATAATAGTAAAGTTTAAATCCTAATATAATGCTGGGGTATATAAGCATTTTTTGATATGATTCGCGGCCTTATCTAAATAGAACTTCGTGAGGTTGTCCATGTTCCAACTTGGCTGTGCAAATCGTGCCTGTTTCCAAAGTGAAATTTTATCCGGTCTGACTGTAGCTCTGGCACTGGTTCCTGAAGCGATTGCTTTTGCTTTTGTTGCAGGTGTGCCTGCGATGGTGGGGTTGCATGCTGCTTTTATGGTGGGGTTACTCGCTGCTATTTTTGGTGGGCGTCCGGGAATGATTTCTGGTGCAACAGGAGCGATGGCTGTTGTTATGGTGGCGCTGGTAGCTGAATATAATATTCAGTATCTTTTTGCAGCCGTGGTGTTAACCGGGTTGATACAAATGCTCGCTGGTATTTTCAAGTTAGGTAAATTCATCCGCATGGTGCCGTATCCGGTTATGCTGGGTTTTGTGAACGGCTTGGCGATCGTTATTTTTCTTTCTCAATTACAAAGTTTTCAGACCGGTCCACTAGGCGGTGAACGTGAGTGGATGACCGGATCGACATTAATGATTTTTATTGGTTTGATTCTGTTGACGATGGCCATTATTCACTATTTACCAAAATTCACCATGGTTGTTCCTTCTTCCTTGGCGGCTATAGTTGTGGTGTCATTGCTTGTAATTGGGCTTAATATTGATACGACGACAGTTGGCAGCCTTGCACCTTTGAAAGGCAGTTTTCCTGAATTTAATATTCCGGATGTAGCATTTAACCTCGAAACATTGATGATTATCTTGCCATACTCAATTATTCTCGCCGCGGTCGGTTTGATTGAATCATTACTAACGCTCAACTTGATAGATGATATTACTAATACCCGAGGCAAGGGTAATCGTGAATGTGTCGGTCAGGGTATTGCTAATTCAGTAACAGGCATGTTTGGTGGTATGGGTGGTTGCGCCATGATTGGTCAAAGCATGATCAATGTAAATTCAGGTGGTCATAAACGCTTGTCGGGAGTAGCGGCAGCTTTATTTTTACTAAGCTTTATTATGGTTGGGTACAAGTTGATAGAAGCTATTCCCGTGGCAGCTCTTGTTGGTGTTATGTTCATCGTTGTATTAGGTACATTTGAATGGTCAAGTTTACGCATTCTCGGCAAAGTGCCTCGTAGTGATGTGTTTGTACTGGTGCTGGTATCAGCAGTTACAGTTGTAACTGATTTGGCTGTAGCGGTAGTTGTTGGTGTTATCGTGTCGGCATTAGTCTTCGCCTGGGAGCATGCTAAGCATATTAATGTTAATGGTTATGTTGATGATAATGGTTCGAAGGTTTATGAGCTAAATGGGCCTTTATTTTTTGGTTCAGTCAAAGGTTTTCTGGACCTCTTTCACCCGGAAGATGACCCTGAAGACGTCATTATCGAGTTTCAAAATTCACGTGTTGTTGATCATTCAGCCATTGAAGCAATTGATAACCTTGCAGAAAAATACATCAAGGCTGGTACGAGATTGCATTTACGCCATTTAAGCCCTGAATGCCGGGAGTTATTAAAGAAAGCGGGTGATTTGGTAGAAGTAAACGTAATGGAAGATCCTAAATACCACGTTGCAGATGACCAAATAGCCTAAACTAGTGTTAATTGAAATTTAATGACATACTGTATCTATATTATAAATAGATACAGTAAATGCTTGGTTGTTTTTAGAACCTAAGTTTAAACAGTACATAACGTCAGACTAATAATTTTACCTGATGAATTTGAAAGTTATTTTGCGCTCATTGATTGCCCTATTACATGGTGTGTTATATGAATGCTGTTACTTCAAAATTCAGTCAAAGTGATTTACAGGAATCCATCGATAATAATCAGGATCTAGCATGTGAATCCATCCTGACCAATCATCCATTATTGGCAAAAATATCACATCCGGAATGGCTAGAAATTCTCAAGCGCTCCCAGTTGATGAGTGTTCCAGCTAAAACAACATTGATACGTTCTGGAGAGCAATGTGAAAATTTTATTTTTGTGTTGGAAGGTCAGCTCAGGGTATATCAACACGGAGAGGATGGACGTGAAGTGACGTTGTATTATTCTCATCCGGGGGATGTGTGTGTTAAGAGTGTGAATAGCTTATTGCATGCAAAGCCTTTTAGAGCCAATGCGGAATCTTATACTGAAGCAAAATTGTTATCCGTCAGCGCAAGTGATTTTTTTTCAGCAATGGGTTTTTCTGAAGAATTTAGGTCATGGGTGATGACCAGTATTTCAGGTAGTTTTTGCGATGTTCTGGAAACATTTCATGGCACTGTTTTTTATCGTTTGGAAATGCGTATGGCTTGCCTGTTGGGCCAATTGTTTGAGAGGGCGCAATCAGAGCGATTGGATATAACACATCAAGAGCTTGCCCTTGAATTAGGTAGTACGCGTGAAGTGGTTAGCCGTGTTTTGAAACATCTCGAAAAACAAGGTTGCATTAAACTTTCCAGAGGTTGTATTGAGGTAGCTGACGGACAAACACTACCGAAAATTAATATTTAAGTTTATAAACGGAACGCCCGCCTTCTTAGTTCAGATACCTAGTCATTCTGAACGTCAATTACCAAAAACTATTTTTTTAGATATGTAACTTATGTTACATATCTTTTATGTATATGCAGTTTTAATGACTGCATAAAGGTTAATTTTATAGGCAATAAAAACCCCATAATAGCTTGCAGAATAACTGAATAATAATTTAAGTAAAAATATTGAGAAAAAGATCGAATTCTTTTGTAAGACGATGAAAAACAAAAGAAACTATCTATTGCGCTGATGTTATTTATTATAAGTAATGCCTCAGGAGGAGTAGTAGATGAAACGTAGAGATTTTCTTAAAGTTAGCTCAGCCACTATGGCCGGCAGTTTACTGGGTGGTGCAGGGCTTATATCCTGGGCATCCAGGAGTCATGCTGCAGCAATTAGTAAGACTTTTTATATTACAGAAGGTTTTATTACCCAGCCAGATGGAGTAGATGTTTATTTCCGTGGGTTCAGTGCCAGCCAGGGGAGCTTGAATGTTCCTGGTGAGCAAATGATCGTTCAGCAAGGTGATACAGTCAGAATTACCATCCATAATACCTTAGGTACCAGCCATAGCTTTAAGATTGATGGTGTCGTTGATAGCGGTCGTATTGCTGGTGGTCGTAGCGTGACAGTACAATTTACCGCTCAAGATCCAGGTAGCTATTTATACTACGATGCGCGCAATGCCCCTTATAACAGGGTTACAGGCTTGCATGGTGGACTTGCCATCATGCCAAGTGGGAGCTCAAACCGGCTCTACGATGGCAGCCCTACTTTCAAGAAGCAGTTGTTTTGGGTGATGAATGATATTGACCCGGCTTGGAATCAGGCGGTTCGTTATAACAATACACCTAATAATAACTTTACACCTCGTTACTTTACTATTAATGGTTTGAGTGGACGACCACCTGGCGCGCCCGGTTATGAAGATCCTAATGTGGATGCTGGCTATGACCCTAGAACGAAACTTAAGGGTTATATTGGTGACCGTACATTGATACGAGCACTCAATGCGGGCATGTGTAAACATTCGGTACATTGGCATGCGAATCATTTGGAATGGCTGACCAAAAACGGTCAGATACGAAACGATATCTGGCTGAAAGATATTATTCCATTAGACAACAACAAAGGTGGTTTCGATGCCATCTATCCTTTTGAGACTCCTCCAGACGCTTACCCTCCAGTGAGGAGTGGGCATTACCCTATGCACTTACACGATGAGATGACGCAAACCGCTGGCGGGGGTTTGTACCAATTCGGCGCTATGACGCACATCCACTTTATGTAACTGGACAGAGGACAAAATTATGGGCAGAAGAAAAAGAAGTTCGACCACGACTTCCAGTGGAAGTATGGATGGCGGTGGTATGGGTGACGGCGGCGGTGGCGGCGGTGGCGGCGGTGGCGGCGGTATGGGTAATGCTTGTTATACTTATCCCGGCGCACCAGCAACACCCGGATTAACAAACGCAGATATTACGTTTAATCGTGGTATTTATATGAATGGGAGTATGACCATGGATGACGGCCGCAACGTTACCATCTGGGGCTTTACAGATGGAGGTGGTGGCATGGATGGTGGAGGTATGGGAGGTGGACAATTCCCGTCACCAGCGATACGCGTACGTGAAGGACAAATTGTTCATACTAATCTTAATGTCGGAATGATGATGCTGCATACCATACATCATCATGGTATTGAGCCGAGCCAGGAAAATGATGGCGTGGGTCATATGTCATTCGATGTTAATGGCTCTTATACCTACCAGTGGCGACCACAGCATGCCGGTACGTATTTTTATCATTGTCATACCAACACGGTATTACATGCCGAGATGGGTATGTATGGCGCACTAATTGTAGACCCGCCTAGCGGTCCTGGTCGCGCCTTTAACGGCGGCCCTAGTTATGATCACGAAGTTGTATGGGCTGTAGATGAGATTGACTCATCATGGCATAACCTAAACTGGGACGCGGGTACTTGTGGGGGTGATGTTGGTCTGAATGACTTGAACCCCGACTACTTTATTATCAGCGGCGTTGACGGTGCTCGATCCGCGCTGACTGATCCTGGTGTCGCAGTGACTATGAATCGCGGTGATCGTTTATTGGTACGCTACATTTGCGCAGGTTACCTGCCTCAGCGTGTCGATTTTGGTGGGTTAACGGCAGAAGTCGTTGCGTCAGATGGGCGCCCTTTACCAAACTCAATTAATGTCACTGAACTGGATGCCGTGTCCGCTGAACGGTACGACTGCATTATTCAGTCATCACAGCGAGGCACCTATACAGTAGAAATAGATATCAAAGACTGGGTAACCGGTGAGGTACTAGGGACTGCAAGAACCCGGATTACAGTTAATTGAAAAATATCCCTATGAGTTAGTGAAAAAGGCCTCTTTTTGAGGCCTTTTTTATGAAGAAAACATTAGAATTCTTTGTCATACTTATATGATTTTGCATAAGTTATGATGAAATATGGACTTATATCACTTCATCATACTGTTATACTTGTTCTTTTTGCACAATTGAAAATTTCGAATGGAAATAGAACAACTAAAAAATGAGGCGGATAAATCCTGCGAACAGCTCGAATTATTAACGACAATTTTGCAGGAGTTTACTGTCACGTTGGATATTGCAGCAACGCTTCAGCATGTTACTAATCTGGTAAAAAAATACCTTGATGCTGAAGGGGTTTCATTGTTTTTACTTGAAAACAATGATCAAGAGTTAGTCTGTAAAATTTCTTCATCAGACAAAGACATTTCAGGATTACGTTTTGATGCTAAAGCAGGAATTGCGGGCCGGTCTTTGCGTGAGAAAAAAACGCAATTAGTAACAGATGCAGCAAATGACCCTGATTTTTATAAAGGGGTAGATAAACAGAGTGGTGCAACAACACATTCTATATTATGCGCGCCATTATTATTGAAAGACGGTCAAATTGGTGTGCTTGAAGCGGTTAATAAAAACTCTGAAAATGGCTTATTTGATGGGCATGATAAAAATTTATTGACCATATTGGCTAATACAGCAGCGATGGCTATCCATAATTCACGCATGGCTGATGATCTGGTTTTTCAGGAAAGAACACGTAGAGAGCTAGAGCTGGCACGTGAAATACAATCAGCATTATTACCTGATAACACTGGTTCGCTACCCATATATGGCGTGAATATTCCTGCGCGCATGGTATCGGGTGATTTTTATGATTACTTTGCACTTGAAGATGGTCGTATTTGTTTTGGTATTGGTGACGTAGCCGGTAAAGGTATTAATGCCGCTTTACTGATGGCTAAAACCACCTCTTTATTTCGTTGCCTGGGGAAGCAAGTAGCTGCTCCCGGTGCTTTGTTATCGATTATTAATCAGGAGTTATGTGCAAACTCTACACGTGGGTTATTTGTGACCATGGTGGCGGGTATTTATGACCCCTTGAACAAAAGAGTCACCGTTGTTAATGCGGGCCATCATGACCCTCTTTTTCTTGATAGCAATGGTGATATGCATAGTCAAACAAACGGTTCCGTGCCCCTAGGCATTGTGCCTGAGGCAGAATTTAATGAATATCAGATAGACTTACAGGGCGGTGATTTATATATCTTTACTGATGGCCTGTCCGAATGCTGGTTTGAACGTGATCAGCAATTGGGGGATGAAGGTGTTAAGCAAGTAATCAAGCAGTTTGCCGGTATTACTGCAGAAGACCGTCTGCAACATATTGTTGAATATATTACCCAATGGAAGCGAGAGCATACGGGTTATCTTTATGATGATGTTACGATGTTGTTAATTGAGAGTTCATCTGGTTCATAATTGAATTAGATAATATATAACTATTTAGATAGAAGAGTATTGATGGAACATTCACACGAAGAACTTTGTGCCATTTTAAATGAGCAAACGGGTAAGTTACACTGGCCTGATCTCGAGAAACATTTTGCTCGGGGAGTCGTTATAAAGGTCGCGGAGGACATGGACTTGATTGAAGTGGCTGCTGCAGTAGTGGAAGATAATAAAAAATTGATTGAAAACTGGATGGCTTCATCATTAGTTTCAAATGCTGATGATAAAGATGCAAAGAAATGGATAAAAAATCAGCCGGAATTCTGGACGGTGGTTGTTGCGCCATGGGTAGTAATTAAAGAGATTAACTAAAGCGAATATATTTAGAATTTCGTGGGTATAGCTTGAGATCTGTATCACAAATAGAAAAATTTCAGACAGTATATTGAATTAGTTTGCTGGAAAAGCTTCATAATAAGGATAATTAACGGAAGAGTGTAGATTGGATATGTTTAACAAAGCGATCAATTTCTTAACTTTATTCACAATATTCATAATCTTATCTGCTTGTGGTGGTGGAGGAGGGTCATCTACCACTGTTACATTGGTAGTTGATTCGGGTTTAGATCAGACTGTGAATGCTGGTGCCACTGTTAACTTATCTGCGATAAATACCACGGTCACCGGTTCCACTATTGCTTCTTATTCGTGGACCCAAATATCAGGCCAGTTAGTTACTATTAATAATGCCGGTTTTGTTGCTGCGAGTTTCACTGCCCCCGTGCAGACTTCTCAGAATGCAATGAGATTCCAGGTTGATGTAACAACAGCGTCGGGTCTTACTTTATCTGATCAGATTGATATTACTGTTCGAAGAGGTGTTAGCTTAAGTGGCACCATCACGCCTTCTACTGGATCAAGATTAGATAGCGACGTCAATGATCCCGCATATACCTATGTGAATAATGGTTCTATTTCCAATGCCCAACAAATTGCGAACCCGGTTACCCTGGGAGGGTTTGTGAGTGTGGCGGGAACGGGCGTATCGCGAGACAGATTTTCATCGCAGCCAGATATGAGTGATTTTTATAGTGTGCAACTGGCGGTAGGGCAAGTTATTAACCTATCTATCGCTGATCAGAATATGGATCTGGACTTGCATCTACTTGACCAAACAGGTGGAACGATTGCGGCATCATTGAATCCTGCACATGGTGTTAGTGAGAGTATTACGGTACCGGGCAGTTTTTCTGGAGTGCAAAACTTTTTTGTTGAGGTAAGAGCCGCAAATGGTATTAACAATCAGGTTTATTCTAATTATGTTTTAACGATAGGCATAACAGGCTCATCGTTATCCGTCCCTCATGAATATAAATTAAGTAGCGAATTTGTTCCCGGTGAGCTTATCGTAAGGTTTAACGATAAAATATTACCCGCAGGAGTTCAGCAAGACAGCCTGGCCATGCGTGCTAATTCGATCGGTTTACAAGCCGTCGCAGGTGCGCCCGGCAGGGATATGTTAATGAGTGTGGGTAGCACTACTCAATCTGCATCGGCAATGAATGCATTAGGCGTTAGACCTGCTGCTAAAGCCGTTAATGCTAAATTGCAATCCAAGCTTGATACGTTGTTGATGCTTAAAGGCGTTGCGCAGCGTAGAGATGTTAAACAGGCGCGGCTTAATTATATTTATCAACCTTTGGCGATTCCAAATGATACGTTCTATTCGTCTCAGTGGCATTATCCATTAGTTAATTTACCGCAGGCCTGGGATGTCACCCAAGGTTCTTCGAGCGTCATTGTCGCGGTAGTGGATACCGGTGTTCTGTTAAATCACCCTGATTTTGTTAATGCTGACACATCCAGTCAATTGGTTCAGGGGTATGATTTTATTCGAGATGTAACCGTTGCTAATGATGGAAATGGAATCGATAATAATCCGAATGACGTTGGTGATAGAGCCCTGGGCTTCTCAAGTAGTTTTCATGGTTCGCATGTGGCCGGTACAATTGGCGCTGCAACCAATAACGCGACGGGTGTCACCGGTGTTGGCTGGAATACACGCATCATGCCTATGCGCGTTCTGGGTGTGGGTGGCGGCACATCCTACGATGTAGAACAGGCTGTTCGGTATGCGGCACGATTAAGTAATGACTCTAATACCTTGCCTGCTCAAAAGGCAGACATTATTAATTTAAGTTTAGGTGGCCCGGGTGGAGGCGCGACTCCTCAGGCCTATACTGATGCGAGAAATGCCGGCGTTATCATTGTTGCTGCTGCTGGTAATGAATCATCGAGCACACTTTTTTATCCGGCATCCTATTCTGGTGTTGTTTCAGTGAGTGCAGTTGATCTTAATAAAAATCTGGCGTTTTATTCAAATTTTGGTAGTACGATTGATATTGCCGCACCTGGAGGTGATGCATCACAGAACCTTAATGGTGACAGTTATCCCGATGGCATATTGAGTACGCAAGGATCAGACTTCAGTAGTCCGTTACAGTTTACGTATGGTATTAAACAAGGGACATCCATGGCGGCTCCGCATGTGGCAGGTATTGTCGCTTTAATGAAGTCGGAGTACCCAGCAATGACCCCCGTTATATTTGATACTATTTTGCAAAGTGGTGTGATGACTGAGGACTTGGGTGTTGCAGGACTTGATCAAAATTATGGGTACGGTTTGATTGACGCATTAGATGCTGTATTAGAAGCCAGACGCTTGGCAAGTGGAGGAGCGGTGCTTGCGAATCCATTTTTAGCAGCATCGCCCGGGTCGCTTAATTTTGGCTCTACAGGCGTAACGGCCATACTCGATGTGCGTAATGCAGGCACAGGCATCTTGACCGTAACAGGCGTCACAGAAGATTCAGGCAGCTGGTTATCAATTACGCCATCATCAGTTGATGCGGACAATTTAGGGTCATATACCGTCAGTGTAAATAGAGGTGTATTACCTACAACCTCTGCTACGTATACAGCTGACATTACTATTGTATCGTCAAGTAATACCGTGATTGTACCCGTGATTATGCAGGTCTCATCGGCATCTACGTTTGATGATGTGGGGTTGCAGTATATTTCTCTGGTCGATACTACATTATCTGCAGGTTCGTCAGTTATTAGTCAGTTTCCAACAACATCAGTAAATGGAACATATACCTATACATTTAACCCGGTTGCCCCTGGCACTTATCAAATATTATCCGGGTCAGATATTGACAATGATTTTACGTTATGTGATGCAGGCGAATCTTGTGGATTATACTTGAGTGGTACTCCTAGTCAGGCAACGTTTAATGTGACGACTGATATGAGTAATCTGGATTTTGTTACAGGCTTTACAACGGGGTTATCCGGAGCAGTAGCACCGTTAGTTCAAGGTGTAAAACGAAACCCTGATAAAGATGTTACGAAAACGATCGCACCATAAAAAATGAATAATAATATTCTGAAAAACAAAATTATTATCATGACTCTAGTGGCGAGTCAGATGCTGGCATGTCAGCCGTCTGAAGTTGAATCACACCCCAGTATGCTTGCAGAAAAATTAATAATGAGTACACAGTGTGCGAGTCAAAATGAAAGCATGAGTATTAGATTATATGAAAAACCCGATGACTTGAGAAAAAGCCTGCAAGTAATTACCCGAAATAATGAGATAGTTGATTCGCTGATGAGTAAAATTGATTTTAAATGGCTATCAGTTTTGCAAATAAACATGGGCTTAAAGCGCACGGGTGGTTATTCGTTAAGTCTCCTGGATGGTCAATTTGAAATTGACCGTGGTGTAGGTTTAATACGATTAAAGCTGGATGAGCCTGATAAAAACTCTATGGTGACTCAGGCACTAACGAGTCCGTGTTTGTTTGCAGTGGTTCCTGCTGGAGGATTCGATACAATTAAATTATTTAATCAAGCAGGTGACGTGTTAATGAAACAAGATGTCCATCATCAGTAAAACCTATCTGATTATGAAATTATTGCATCCTGTCGCATTTGGTTTTTTACAGCAGGCGAATTGTTGAACGTCAAGTTGCCTCTTTCCGAATTTATTAAAGAATCAGAGTTGCAGTTAAAAGACTGCCTGCTTGTTGATCGTGTTCGTCTGCAAAAACGCTTATTAACAATCAAGCGACTTAATTCAAAAGGTAGGCCTGTTGATCACTTACAAAAAGAAATTATCAGCAAGATAAATAATTCACAAGTTGTCAAAAAGGCACGAGAAGAAGCCGTTTATCAATTAAATTATCCTGATAGCTTACCCGTTTCACAGAAGCAAAAAGAAATAGCCGAATTAATTTCTCAGTCACAGGTTTTAATCCTCGCTGGTGAAACAGGCTCCGGTAAAACCACTCAAATTCCAAAAGTATGCCTGCAAGCAGGTCGCGGAATTTGTGGGCGGATTGGTCATACACAACCTCGGCGAATCGCTGCCAGAAGTGTGGCACAAAGAATTGCTGAAGAATTGTCATCAGAATTAGGTGGGGTGGTAGGGTATCAGGTTCGTTTCCATGATCAAGTGCGGCCAGCTACACGCATAAAATTAATGACTGACGGTATTCTTCTCGCAGAAATACAATCAGATCGAGATTTATTGCAGTACGATACATTGATAATCGATGAAGCTCACGAACGTAGTTTGAATATTGATTTTATCCTTGGGTATTTATCACAGTTAATAAAGCGCCGCCCAGAATTAAAAATAATTATTACCTCAGCGACAATTGCGACAGAAAAATTCTCAAAGCATTTTCGCGATGCCCCTATTATAGAAGTAAGTGGTCGTAGTTATCCAGTTGACGTTTTATATAGGCCGTTGCAGAGTGATGACCCTGATCAACAAGATTTACAAATAAAAGAAGGTATCCTGGCGGCTGTTGATGAATTATGCAGACGAGAAAGAGGCGATATTCTTATATTTTTATCAGGTGAACGAGAAATACGTGATATCGCTGAAGCACTGCGAAAACACCACCCACCAGATACTGAAATACTACCTTTGTTTTCACGCTTGTCAGTCTCCGAGCAAAACCGTGTTTTTCAAGCACACGCGAGATTGCGAATTGTTCTGGCGACAAATGTCGCGGAAACATCACTCACTGTACCCGGCATTAAATATGTCATAGATCCAGGTACAGCGCGTATTAGTCGTTACAGTTACCGCAGTAAGGTACAGCGCTTGCCGATTGAAAAAATATCACAAGCTTCTGCTAACCAGCGTAAAGGACGGTGTGGACGAGTTAGTGCTGGCGTTTGTATTCGTTTGTATGATGAAGATGACTTTAACCTACGTGACGAATTTACCGAACCAGAAATACAGCGTACAAATCTGGCATCTGTTATTTTAAATATGAAATTACTTGGCCTCGGTGAGGTGGATCAATTCCCGTTCATTGATCCACCAGACCAGAGATTTATCAATGATGGTTATCGCTTATTATTTGAATTGAGTGCAGTGGATGAAAAGCGCCGATTGACTAAAATAGGTCGGGAAATGGCTCGGTTATCCGTAGACCCTAGATTTGCACGAATGATACTTCAGGCAAGAGAAGAGTCATGTTTAAAAGAAATACTTATAATCGTATGTGCACTAACAGTGCAGGATCCAAGAGAGAGACCGTTGGATGCGCAACAGAAATCTGATGAGGCGCATAAAATATTTAAAGATGACGGGTCAGACTTCGTCTCTTTTTTGAAGATATGGAGTTACTATCAAGAGCAAAAAAAACATTTATCTAATAGTAAGCTAAGACGACATTGTCATGATCGGTTTCTTGCTTATCGTCGGCTGCATGAATGGGCAGAATTGCATAAGCAGCTAGAGCATCAAGTAAAAGAAATGGGAATGCGCCCTAATACATCTGATGCAGATGGTGGCGCGATACATTGTGCGCTATTAGCGGGTTTATTAGGTAATGTTGGTTTTAATATAGAACAGTCCGAATATCAGGGCAGTCATGGAAAAAAATTCATGATTTTTCCAGGTTCAGGGTTATTTAAAAAAAGACCGAAATGGTTAATGTCTGCTGCAATTGTAGAAACCAGTCGGTTGTACGCAAGAACCGTAGCCAGTATTAAACCGGAATGGCTGGAACAGGTTGGCAAGCACCTTATTAAATATAGTTATTCAGAGCCGTATTGGCAGCCGAAGGCCGGGCATGTGTTTGCAAAAGAAAAGTTAACATTGTATGGGCTTGTTGTTATTAATAATCGCAAAGTTAATTTTGGGCGAATAAACCCAGTTGTATCGAGAGAAGTATTTATCCGTAATGCTTTAGTACAAGGGGATTTCAAGACCAAGTTACCATTTTTTCACCGAAACCTGGAATTGATAAAACAGGTAGAAACTCTTGAAGATAAAGCGAGAAGACGTGATATACAGGAAGACCAGGAATTACTGTTTGATTTCTACAATGCAAAAATCCCGGACGGTATAGTTAGTCAGCCCGTATTTGAAAAATGGTGGCGTAAATACGAACGTCAACAAGCGGGTTTCCTTGATCTCACGCTGGAGCAACTCATTCGTAAAGATGCGGTTATGGATAAAGAACATGCCTATCCGGATATTCTTCTTTTCCAGGGTATACCCGTAACCTTGAAGTATCATTTTGCACCAGGAGAAAAAGATGATGGTGTAACAGCATGGATACCTTTAGCAATTTTAAATCAATTAAGTCCACACCAGTTTGACTGGTTGGTGCCCGGTTTGTTACAAGAAAAAATTATTAATTTAATAAAAGGGTTGCCAAAGTCATTGCGGCGCAATTTTGTTCCTGCACCTGAATACTCGAAAGCATGTCTGGCTGTTTTGTCTGACAAAAAAGGATTACTGCTGAATCAGTTGTCAGAACAATTAAAACGTATGACAGGCGTTGATGTCCCATTGACAGCATGGCAAACAGATAAATTACCACTTCATTTGCAAATGAATTTTATAGTGTTCGATGAAAAAAATAATAGTTTGAATGAAGGAAGGGATCTTTTAAAGCTCCAACAGGGCTTACACGCTGAAGCGCGCGACTCGTTTGCAAAAGAAATTACACTAAGCGGGGCTGATAATACATCTGAGAGTCAGGATATTAATGACTGGAATTTCGGTGACTTACCAGAATCTATCGAAATAGAACGACATAATATGCAGCTTCGTGCCTATCCCGCATTGGTCGAGAAGAAAGCTAGATTGTCAATCGTAAATATGGATCAACAGAAAGAAGCAGAGCAAGCAACGCGTCATGGACTTATTTGTTTATTTGAGAGATTACATAACAAGGAAATAAATTATCTGAAAAAAAATATTCAAGATAGCAAGCAGCTTTGTTTGCTGTATTCTCCTCTTGGAAAATGTGAAGAGTTATTAGAAAGCATTCAATATGTATCTATCTTTACGGCACTTGACCTGGGCGGCGATTTAATACGTACTGAAAAAGAATTCAAACAACGTAAAGCCAAAGCTACTCAAAATTTAATGTCAATTGCGAATGAGATTGCCAGTGTCATTTTGAACGTTCTGACACGTTACAAGACAGTAAGAAAACGAATTAAAGGTAATCTTAATCCTGTGTGGCTAAAAACGATTGCAGATATTCAGTGTCAATTAAATTACCTATTGCCACTAGGGTTTATAAAATCGGTTACATATGATCAGCTGCAGCATTATCCGCGTTATTTGCAGGCAATTGAATTACGTTTGGATAAACTCGAAAAAAATAGTCAACGTGATAGCCAATTGATGAATGAGCTTAATGTATTCTGGAAGCCTTGCATGCAGTATATTGATAGTCATAAAGATGATATTTATAGTAACCCTGAGTTCATAATATTGAGATGGATGATTGAAGAATTCAGGGTGTCATTATTTGCACAAGAGCTTAAAACAGTGTTTCCCGTGTCTGCCAAGCGTTTAAAAGAACAGTTATCTAAAATATAAATCTTATATAAAATAATAAGTTATTGGTTTTCTTTTTACGTTAAGTAGTTTTTTACAGCTAAATCCATTAGTATTGCTCGCTTGCGTATAATCGGTGTTTTTCGATGGACGATAAATTAAAGATTGAACAGTGTGTTGAAAGCTTGTGTCAGAATGGTTGTGCGACTGTACGCGCAACAATTACGGCTATGGAACAAGATATTAGCAATGTTCGTCTTGATGGACTTGCATTGTCAGAGCAGCAGCAAGTATTGAATGAGTTAAAAGTAATTATGTCTGTTTATGACGAAAAAAACTGTTAGTAAAAAAAGTTTTATTTTTTAATGTTGCATTTCTAAGCTTTTATACCTTCAGGCATGATTTCTAGAAAATTATGAATAGCAGGAAATTCAAGAATTTCTCTAGCAGGTGATTTCGTATCAGGTTTGTAAATTGCCAGTAAATGCTTGATGCCATATTGTTCTGCTGAACGTAATACAGACAAGCTATCATCCACTAATATTGTACGGTCTTTATCAAACGGTAGTTTTTCCTGAAGTAAGCCCCAGAAATTACTTTGTTCTTTAGGTATGCCAAAATCATGTGAGCAAATCAGTTGGTCAAAGTGCCCGCCTAGTTGGGTGCGATTCATTTTTAAAGTTAAACTTTTGCCATGAGCATTGGTTACCAGCACCACATGTTTATTATGCGCACGAACAGCATCAAGGAAGTCGGTGACATGAGGGTGAACAGCAATAAGATGATCGACTTCTTCTTTTAACATGGCGATATCCAGACCTAATTCATTGGTCCAGTAGTCAATGCAATACCATTCCATGGTGCCTTCCATTTTTTGAAAACGGGGATAGAGTTCTTGTCTGGCTTCTTCCATATCAATGTCATTCATTTGTGCAAAACGCAGAGGCACATGTTCGAGCCAGAAATAATTATCAAAGTGGAGGTCGAGTAAGGTGCCATCCATGTCTAGAAAGACGGAATCAATATGCTGCCAATCAAGTTTCATTTGTGTGCTTCTATCGCTATAAAATCAAAATGAAATAGTAGCATTACATCAGTAGAAATCTACCTTGCTATATAGAGAAAAAGCAACAAGACTTAATGGAAAGTTCAATAAAAGGAGATTGAGATGAAAGATTATTGTAAGCTGCTGAAATTATTAATTATTTTAGGGTTATCCTCATGGAATGGTTCGGTTCAAGGTCAGTTGAATGAAGACGATAGTTGGTTAAAAGATGATCCGAAAGAGATTTTTGATGCCATAAATGAGGGTGAATTAAGTTTTTTACAGAAGCCGCCATTAAAACAAGTGCATCATCATCACAATACATTAATTATATTGCCAGAAAGTATTGAGACGGGTTGGGTAAAGCTTGAGCAATGTCACGAGAATCTGGATCTTTTTCCTAGTGCCCAAATTGTCTATAACAAGGATAAAGTTAGAAATATTAAGTTAACGGCATTTAAAAATATCGGGCATGCCTGGGTCGAAGGCTCCAGCGTGCAACTAACTAACATAAAAGCCGATGCACGGTTGTGCATGGAAGCAGAAAGCCGTGCCCTGATTGCTCAAGACGATGGTACATTTATTATGAAAAGTGGCCCGTTTATGAGGAAGTTTCTTGATGGCTATTTCCCAATGCGTGTATCCATGAATATTAAGCTGCCTCATGGTATGAGTTTTGTCAGTATCGAGCCGGTAGAGCAAAAAGGTTTCAGGGTAAATAAGGATAAAGTTGGAGTTAATTTTGATGCCTGGTTTGAAGGGCGGTTAACCACAAAAATACATTTAAAGCTGGATTTATAAAACATGTGTAGAGGTAAACTATTTCGTGTAAAACATTATATAATTCGGTCACTTTAGTGATGAGTTAGACGAATGGATAATAAAAACATACCTAAAATAATTAAATCAAAAATAGTAGCCAAAACACGTATTTTTAAAGTTGAGCAGCTTGATCTTGAGTTTTCAAATGGTGTAACCGCGCAGTATGAACGTTTGGTGGGTTCTGATCGTGGAGCCGTTTTGATTGTGCCCATGTTGGACGATGATACGGTTTTGTTAATTCGTGAGTATGCAGCAGGCACGCATAACTATGAACTAGGTTTACCCAAAGGCAAGATAGAAGGTGATGAATCAATCTTGTATGCCGCGAATCGTGAGATTCAGGAAGAAGTTGGTTTTGCATCCAATAACCTCGACCATATAATCTCAATAACATTAGCCCCCGGTTATTTAAGTCACTCAACACATATTGTACTGGCGAAAGACTTATATGAATCTCGTGCCGAAGGTGATGAGCCTGAAGATATTGAAGTGGTTCCTTGGTCATTGAAGAATCTTAATGAGTTATTGCTGCGTGATGATTTTACCGAGGCGAGAAGTATTGCAGCGTTATTTATGGTAAGGGATAGAATGAGGTGAGCTATCGGTCCCATTTTTTAAATCGTTTTTTACAGTATGCTCTCAGCGCATCGTAATCGGCAAAGAATAATTCAAAGCCATCTTCTGCGGGCTCGTCATATTCACAAAAATCATTTTCATAAACCCGGCAAATTTCCGGTCGTCTTTCATAGATACCGCAGCGCCCATCATTTTGCAGGTGCGTACATTGGCTGCGTATCATCAAGTACCAGCCGTCTTCGTCTTTGTAGATGTTGGTATTCGCATGAGATATTTGCCATAACATATGTTCAAAATCATATTTGGAACGAGGCGCCTCGATCAGTTGCGTATAATATGAACAGCATTTTGTTCCAGGGCAAAAACTACATTTATTTTCAGATGTAATTTTAATTTCAGGTAGTGATGGATTCGACATGTTGTTCTCTAGATTGATAAATGGGTATTTTATGAATTGATGCTGGTAAAATCAAAGCGGTCAAACGTAAAGGTGTCGTCTTTTAAAAAACCGGCTTCTATTTTCATGGGTTGTTCTGCAATGGTTACTTCCATCACTCGCCCGCGTTGATAGACTCCTTTGGGTGAAAGTAATGTAGCTGGCATTCCTCCAATAGTGTCACCTGTAATGAAAACAGCTGAAAAAATATCGTTGGCTGCTGGCCCATCAATGAGTCGACACATGGCAGGTAGGATATTTCCTTGAATGAGTTCTACACCAATATTAATATGGTGATCCTGATCATTTTGAATCCATTTAATGGATGCAATTTTACCTTGCGAGACGTCATCTTCACGGGGTTCGGATAATAACCCGATAATGTCGCCAACACGTACATCGTGGCGCGTAGTTTCCTGATTTGAAAGGCTAAACCCGGTTTCACTTTCATTGTTAATGATCCAGGGTTTTAATGGGTGCCCGCCAAAGTTGTCAGCATGAGATTCTAGTACTTGAGTAAGCTCATGTTTTTTTAAAGTCAGAAAGTGATAGACAGCATCGATACCGAAAGTCACTTTGCAGGTTCTATTGCTGTCTATGCGTTCTGCTTGTCGCGTGCGTTTTTCTTTTTCAGGTGGGATAAGTCTATTTAATAACTGAATTTCAGATTGATTACCCGTTGAATCATTTTGTGATTGTAATATGGTGACTTCTGCCTTGATTTTATTAGTCAGAGGATGAGTATCGAAAACACGGGGGGTTTTTATATTTTTATGCGTTGAAATTTTGTAGATAGCACGCGGTGGCTCATCAGTTGTAAGGTCGACAACAAAAATTTCGCTGGAGTCCTGATCGGGGAGCCTTGATAATATTGTACAGTATTCAGCAAAACGCGAGAGTCGGTCATAAAGTTTCTCAGCGACACCAGAAGGCATATGAAATGGGTCAAGAAATGCGAGAGTCATTATTTGGCGATATAGATTACCAATACTGGAAGCTGACAAGTTTAAGTAATTACTATCCATCTCATGGTTTAATAAACCCAAGTGTTCAGTTAGTAAATAAACCTGATGTATATCATGATACAAGTGTTCTGGCGTAGTTTTGTAAGTGCGATAGCAATTTAATGTTGCTAGTGATAGTGATTCCATCGCACGATATAAGGCTAAGAATATAGATTCATCTTTAGCAGCTGTTCCATCGTTCAAGGCATCTCGGATAATTATTTTGTAACCATCGGCAAGCATGATGGAAAGCCGGGTTGTTTCAATTTGAACTTGATTGCTGACAGTTTGGTTAAGGGAATATCTGTTTAATGAATCCAGGCTTAAGGATGGAAATGTCTGTAGTATAGTTTTCCAGAATTCATGTAATAACTGGCTACGTTTTTTTGCTGATGTTTCTTGTAAATTAATGGATTCAAGTGCATCGGCTATCTGACGTATTGTGGGGTCAGGTTTCAATAAAGGTAATGTGTCTAACCATTGCCGTACATCTTTAGGATTAAGCAAGGCTTCCGGGTTTCGATGTTTTTGTTGTTTTGGAGCACGTATTACAACTTGGTTTTCATTGTTCATATTCAGTCAGGTCAGCAGGGTCTGTTTATAGTGACTAGTATAGTATGGTCGAATCTAATAGATAAAGTGTTACTAAATTGTTTGTTGATATTGTGAACGTATTCCCAAGAGTTAGCGTTAAGCGGTAAATGTCTTTTGACATATGTAGACTAACGACGTTGTTGACGCCCTCTATTATTCCCAGGTTTTTGATTTTTATTTGCCGGGCGGTGTTTATTTGACCGCTGAATTCTTTTCGGAGGCTTTATATCTACCAGTAATTCAGAAGTTACATCAGATCGATCAATCTTGTGTTTAATGTATTCTTCAATATCAGGCAGGTAATAGGCAAGATCTTCGCAAGCAAAACTGATTGCATCACCGCTTTCGCCCGCACGTGCCGTTCTGCCTATTCTATGAACGTAGTCTTCAGGATCTTGTGGCAGGTCAAAATTAAATACATGGCTCACACCGGGTATATGTAAACCACGGGCCGCCACATCGGTGGCAACAAGAATAGGAAGCTCGCCATTTTGAAAGCGTTTTAACAGAGACTGCCTTTTTGTTTGAGGCACGTCGCCAGACAGAATTGCAGATTCGATTCCATTTCCTTCCAGAAACGACCAGATTTTTTCGACAGTTCGTTTAGTATTGGCAAAAATGATGCTGCGTGATGAATCGTGTGATTTTATTAGATTGATCAATAAAGGGATTTTCTCATTATTGGCCGTGTAATAAACAGCTTGTTTAACCTTATCTGCAGTTACTTTTTCGGTTTCGATCTTGATCATTTCAGGTTGATTCATGTGCTCATATGCAAGCTCAGTCACTTTGAAATTGAGTGTGGCAGAAAAGAGTAAGTTTAACCTTTCATCAGGCTTTGGCATTCTACGGAATAAGTAACGAATGTCTGCGATGAAGCCTAAATCAAACATACGGTCAGCTTCATCTACTACCATCACCTGGATATCTCGCAGGTTGTATACATGCTGTTTAAAGTAATCGATCAGTCTGCCCGGCGTGCCAATGAGTACATCGATACCATCTTGAATCTGTTTACGCTGTTGTTCATACCCCGTACCGCCGTAGGCGACAGCAAACCGTAAATCCGTGTGTTTGGCTAACAGAAGTCCATCTTGATATATTTGTATTGCTAGCTCGCGAGTTGGTGCAAGTATAAATGCTCTGGGTTGTTTCCCTTGTTTTTCAGGCTTATTCTTCATTAAGTGATTAAACGTGGCTAATAAAAAAGCAGCCGTTTTACCAGTACCTGTTTGGGCTTGTCCGGCGATGTCTTTTCCCTGTAATGCAAAAGGCAAGGTTTCAGCTTGGATTGGTGTACAGTGGGTAAAGCCTGCTTCCTGAATACTTTGTAATAGTTCAGAGTGAAGCTCAAGTTGTTCAAATTTGATATCGGATAAATGTTTATCTTCTGACATGATTGTTATTTTCTGTCTGTATTTGCAACTGCAGTAACAGGCAGCGACTGGTGAATGGGATTGTTATATTTCAATAAGGTATTGATCTTAGCAGGTTTATTGTTTGAATCGTATGTTTTTGGTCGTTTTTTTAGCATTTTTTCAATATCAGACTGAAAGCAAACTTGAAATCCATCGCAGTTTCCGCTCAAATAGACTAATATTTTGATTAAGAGACAAAAAATCAGATAAGCCTTCAACACTGAGCCATATTTCTAAAGTGTTGCTGTTGATAGTCGAAATTAAGTAAACCGATTAATATTAATTTAGGAGATAGCCCAGCGTGAGTGACGAGATTGTATATTTGTCTGATAGTACATTTGAAGACGAAGTTCTTAAATCAGAACTGCCAGTATTGGTAGATTATTGGGCAGAATGGTGTGGTCCTTGTAAAATGATTGCTCCGATTTTGGATGAGATAGCCGGTGATTATGCAGGTAAATTAAAAATTGCCAAGCTTAATATTGACGATAACCCTGAAACGCCACCGAAATATGGTATTCGCGGCATTCCAACCCTAATGTTGTTCAAAGCTGGAAATGTAGAAGCGACTAAGGTTGGCGCTGTCTCCAAGTCGCAATTGACGGCTTTTCTTGACAGTAACCTATAAAATTTCTCGTCCAGCTTGTGAAAGAGCTGGACGATTTAGTTTTTCCATGCTACCTTATACACTTAAAGTTTAATCCTTTTACAAAAAAATCAATCTTTTCTTACACAATTAACTCGGGAATCCCCAAGCGATCAATTTATTTAAAAGTCCTTTGTGGGCGCCTGTGTTTTTTCAATCCCTTGTAGCCAAATATACTTATCATGAATCTTACTGAATTAAAAACGAAAACCCCCTCTGAACTCGTAGACATTGCTGTTTCCTTAAAGCTTGAAGGCTTGGGACGCTCCCGTAAACAAGATGTTATTTTCGGCATCCTGAAAGCACAAGCTAAAAATGGCGAAGACATTTTTGGTGATGGTGTGCTGGAGATCTTGCAAGATGGATTTGGATTTCTGAGATCAGCTGACAGCTCATATTTGGCAGGCCCCGATGATATCTATGTATCACCTAGCCAAATCCGCCGCTTTAGTTTGCGCACAGGCGATACTGTCGCCGGTAAAATTCGTCCACCTAAAGATGGTGAACGTTATTTTGCATTACTCAAGGTAAACGAAATTAATTTCGATACGCCGGATAGCGCAAAAAATAAAATATTATTTGAAAATCTGACTCCATTGTTTCCAACAGAACGTTTACGCATGGAATTAGGTAATGGTAGCTCTGAAGATCTGACATCGCGTATCGTCGATCTTGCGGCACCTATAGGTAAAGGCCAACGAGGTTTGATCGTTTCACCGCCTAAAGCAGGTAAGACGATGATACTGGCTAACCTTGCTTCTTCCATCGCGATAAAAAACCCTGAATGTCACCTTATCGTCCTGTTGATTGATGAGCGACCTGAGGAAGTGACAGAAATGGAACGAACAGTACATGGTGAAGTTATTTCCAGTACGTTTGATGAGCCTGCCAGTCGCCATGTACAAGTTGCTGAAATGGTTATTGAAAAAGCCAAGCGTCTGGTTGAACATAAAAAAGATGTTATTATTTTACTCGATTCGATTACACGTCTGGCACGTGCATATAACACGGTTATACCATCGTCCGGTAAAGTACTTACTGGTGGTGTAGACGCCAATGCATTACATCGTCCAAAACGGTTCTTTGGTGCCGCACGTAATATTGAAGAAGGCGGTAGTTTAACGATTCTTGCAACAGCGCTTGTTGATACAGGTTCGCGCATGGATGACGTTATCTACGAAGAATTTAAAGGCACGGGTAATATGGAAATACATCTGGATCGCCGTATTGCAGAAAAACGTATCTTCCCTGCTATTAACATTAATCGTTCAGGTACCAGACGCGAAGAACGTATTACTGGTCAAGAAGAGTTACAGCTGGTTTGGATCTTGCGTAAAATCCTGCATCCTATGGATGAGCTGGCAGCGATCGAATTTTTAATGAATAAACTTAAAGACACGAAAACCAATGATGAATTCTTTGATTCAATGAAACGAGGATGACGTTATTAGGTTCTGTATCGGTTGTATAAGCCGATACAGAGCTAGCACCACGTAGCTTAGTACCTGTCGTGACATAGTCGCGACCTAATCAAACTTCTTATCCCCAAGATTATGTAACCGATCAATTCGCCTATTTAACGGAGGGTGCGTGGCCATCAACGAGCTGGCTTTCTCTGAAAAATTACGAAATGGGTTAACAATAAACAAGTGTTGTGTAGCGCGATTAGCGCCTTCAAATTTAACTGTTTCCTGAGATAATTTTTCAAGAGCAGATATCAATCCCTGAGGGTTACGTGTTAATCGAACACTGGTCGCATCAGCCAAAAATTCACGTTGGCGAGAAACTGCCATTTGCACAAGCCGGGCAATAAGAGGCGCAAGAATGGCAAAAATAATCATGATGATAAATAAAATGCCGGCGCCGCTATTATTGCCACCTGAGCGTCGTCCACGACCTAATCGACCCAGTCGCCCCGAATAGAGAATGCTATCACTGACTAACGCAATCAAGCCAACCAGAATACTCACCGCGGTTGCATAGCGAATATCCCAGTTGACGACGTGGCCCATTTCATGGGCCACGACACCTTGTAGTTCATCACGGTTGAGTCTATTGAGCATGCCGCGTGTGACGGCGACTGAGGCGCGCCCAGGCGACATGCCGGTGGCGAACGCATTCATGGCTTCGGTTTCAATAATGTAAACAGTGGGTTTGGGAACGCCAGCTGCCAGAGCCATTTCTTCTACGATATTATGTAGTTGTTTTTCACTATCGTAATTGGCTAACGTAGCCCCTGTCATTTTCATGATAATACGGTCGCCACGTTTAAATGCTATCCATGTCCATATAAGGCTAATGCCTAATAATATGGACGCGCCGATAAGCCCCCAGTAGCTTAAAAATAATAAGGGGTCCTTGGCATTGGCAGGAATAACGCCGGCAGACACCTACGCGCTCCAGCCAACGAGATAACCAAGAATAATGGCAATGGCTAGTAATATTAATATCAGTTTACGAGTGGCTGCCTGATTGGCTCGTGAGGCTGCGAGAAAATCGGTGCGGCGTAATAGTTTTTCTTGTACGTGTTTTTTTTTAGCCAGTTCAGGCTTTAACAAGTTGCCACAAAGTCGGCATGTCTTGCTTCTTTTATGATTGTCAGCACCGCATTCAGAACAGGCTATGGTTGAGTCAGGCATACGCTGTTATTGAGCTGCAGGGTTATCTCAGATTTACTTTTGGAACAGCCTTTTCTTCTTCAGGCACCTCGAAATAAGTTGCTTGTTTGAATCCGAACAGGCTGGCAATAATGTTGGCGGGGAAGGTTTCCACACCATTATTCATGCCCATGACACTGTCATTATAAAATTGGCGTGAAAATGCAATTTTGTTTTCTGTGCTACTGAGTTCTTCCATTAGTTTATTGACGTTTTCATTTGCTTTAAGGTCAGGGTAGTTTTCCATGAGCGCAAATAACTTGCCGAGTGCGCCACTAAGGGCGCCTTCTGCAGCGATAGCTTGTTCGGGCCCTTGTGCATTGACTGCGCCATTTCGTGCCTGGATGACGTTTTCAAGCGTTTCCTGCTCATACTCCATGTAATCTTTGGTTACTTCGACGAGATTGGGAATCAGTTCGTGACGTCGTTTTAGCTGCACGTCGATCTGGCGCCAGGCATTTTGAACCTGATTGCGTAGATTGACTAAACCGTTGTACATACTAACGATCGATATAATGACAATTACAATAACAGCGATAAAAATCCAGCCACCTACATCCATTTTGCATCTCCTAATTTAGCCTTTTCAGCTTTTAGCATACCATTTTTTTATGTTAAAAATAGGGCATTAGTCTTGATTATATAAGGATAATTATAGATGTTTTATTAAATTAGAACGTTATAATGAGGTCAGGTAACTAATTGGAGATTGTTGTGAGAAAGCTAACTATTGTGATTCTGACCTTTTTGCTAAGCCTTAGCCTCAATGCATTTGCAGGCGCTCCTGGAAAAGACCCCTTGAATACCTCATACAAAACGACTCGTATGGTGAAGGATGATTTTGCCTTTGTTGTGGATAACATCAAGGGTGCTATCGGTGATCGAGGCATTAAAATAAATGGCGTGAATTATATCGGCAAGATGTTACATCGTACGGCAGCAGCTGTGGGCGCAACAAAAGACATTTATAAATATGGCCAGGCGTATAATTTTTGTAGTTCGACTTTATCTCGGGCGACCATGGAAGCTGATCCTCATAATATAGCGTTCTGTCCTTACATTATTACTATTTATGAATTAAAAGCCGAGCCGGGTAATATTTATATTACTTACCGCAAACCTTTAGTGGTGGGTAATGCTGCATCCAAGAAGTCACTAAAAGCCATTGGTGATTTGTTAGACGGGATTGTTAAGGACGCTACCGAGTAATAATAGGAACGGCCTCATGGTCACGAATTTATTATGTTTCGCGGCTTATTGCCGCTCATGTTTTAGTGGTCCGCAGGAATAAACTCTGTCGAGTACCCGAGCTAACTCCAGTCCCGGATATTGGGTATGAACTGGAAGGAATAGGCGGCTAGCCGCCAGTCAGTGAAAAGGGCTCCAAAGCAGACACACAACGAAGAAATGGCGTCCATGCCATGATATTTTAAAGCTTGTCCAAAGGACTTGTTACGTTTTTGGTGCCTTGTCGTAATACATGTGTATAAATCATTGTTGTATTTAGGTCCTTATGTCCCATCAGTTCCTGTATGGTTCTGATGTCATATCCGGATTCCAGTAGGTGAGTTGCAAAGGTATGTCTCAAAGTATGGCAGGTCACGCGCTTGTTAAGCTGAAGGGTTATGACTGCCTTGCGTACTGCTTTTTGTAATGTCGAGACGGAACAATGCCACCGCATTTTGAGAGTATTGGTTTTTGATTGACGTAAAATACTGGAAGGAAATAAATACTGCCACTCAAAACTCGTGGCGGCGTTCTTATATTTACGTGCCAGAGCATCTGGTAAAGATATAAGGCCAGCACCAGAATGAATATCGTCTAGATGAAGCTGCTTTCGCCAAAGCATATGATGCTCTAATGATTTAATCAATCGACCTGGAATCATAACAACACGTGCCTTCCGACCTTTGCCGTTTCGGACTGTAATCGTTTTAAGGTTTAGATCGATATCCTGAACGCGCAATGTAGAACACTCATAAACACGCAGACCGGTGCCATAAAGTAAGCATGCCATTATCTTAGTCATCCCCTTCATTTGTCCCAGAAGGGTGCGTATCTCAGTCATGCTCAGAACCGTAGGGATATTTTTGAATCGACGTACATTGCGTAGAAAATCCAGCTCCCCTAAATCAATATTCAGGACCTGTTTATACAGAAATGCAATCGCATTCAATGCTTGAGATTGTGTAGACCCAGAAGCTTTTTTAACCGAGGTGAGATGAGTAAGAAATTGATTGATGTGTTGGGATGTTAATGTCGCAGGGTGTTGCTTATTATGAAAGTAAATATATTGACGTACCCAATACAGGTAAATTTTTTCTGTCCTGGTACTGTACTTACGCCGTTGTATTTCCATGCGCATTTGATCTAGCAGTTTGGGTTTATGGTTTGGGGTTTGTATGTCACCCCATAAGTGTACTCCTGTGGTTAGTTAACGCGTTGATTAAATAGAGAAATAATACTAAAACTGAAATTATTGTGTAGTAGAAAATACGGGTCCGTAATTACCTTATTCAATATTCACATAAATAGTGGTAACTTACTGATTAGATGAAAAAAACACAAATTAAACAAATAATATAAAAAGTGATATACGGACCGAAGGGTCCATATATCACACTGTTATATTGTTTAGGAAAGCAACGTGCTCAAACTGAATGATTCAATAAAAGAAATACAAAGTTTTTGGAAGGACGAGCCTATTTTTTCTAACGTAGGCTTACCGAACAAACTTGAGTTGCTTGAGGATGAAAAGAAAATTCAATTTCCATCTGAGTTACGAGAGTATATTTCAAATATTATCCCTCATGAAGGAACTTGCTTTGAAACCGTTGGGAATCCCATATGTCTTTTAAGTGCAAGAGATATATCTTGGAAAATGGATGGATATAACTTCAATCCTGTAACAAATACGCCTATTGATGATTGGAATGATTCATGGTTTTTAATTGCTGATGAAGGTGGCGACCCTATAATTATTGATTTAAGTGAAAATGAAACTACGTGCAATGTTTATACTGCTATGCATGGTGCTGGAGAATGGGATTTTGATGTAATATCAGATTCAATAGGTCAATTTCTAGCATGTGCAGCCGCAGTACATACTGCCCTAACTGCATATGATATAGAAGATCCTATAATTGATGATGAGAATGGTTTTAATTTAGCAGATGAACCTGCAAAATTTCTTTTCCCATATATTCGGAAAACGGCACCATCTTACTATAGTGATTGGGTATCTATATTTGAAAATAGTTAAAAAACAATATAACAAGGCGCTTAAGCGGGACGAACAAAAGGCTATCGCCTTTTGTCGCCCCTTAGCTTAGTCGTTATAAGCAAGGGACATATGTTTAGTTTTAAACGAGAACATTATTTATTAAGGAACCCTAATGGTACAAGTTACCTTGGAGGTGAAAAACCAGAGGGATTTAATATTCCAGAAAATAAGTGCCCAGGTTCATTTCAATATCTAGGTTTCTTAAGCAACCTAGATAGAGGTTTTAGAATGTTAGAGTCTGGATTGCATTTAATATGTCCAATATATATGAATATTGAAGAAGTATGGCTTGATTATACAGACTCAATGAATCCCAAAATATTAAATTTAGAAGAAATTAATTCTCTTGATACTACTTATGATGATCTAAATGAAAATTCTACTATCGTTTATGAGAAAACGCCCTTTATTACAACCCCGATAAAAAAACATTCTCACTATCGACTAGGTCTAACGAATAAGCCAAAATGGATTCAAGAGAAAGTAAATCTAGTTTGCCCTAAAAATAATAAAAACATGAAATTTCTCTGTCAGTTAGAATGGCTATATGAAGATCCAATAAAAACTAAATCAACTAATATAAAACCAGAAGACGAGCATTATAAGCAATATTTTAATGAAATGAATTTTTGGGGTAGCGGTGACTTGTATGTTTTTTTTGAACCAGAATCAAAAACCGCATGCTATTT
>Ga0316204_10001827_pt1 | contig 53621 bp, 36 predicted proteins | sample 6monrhotite_MG_2_FD_205661 | JGI IMG/M metagenome (GOLD analysis project Ga0316204, IMG submission 205661) | Microbial mat bacterial communities from mineral coupon in-situ incubated in ocean water Damariscotta River, Maine, United States -... | ecosystem: Environmental > Aquatic > Marine >... | reverse complement strand
CGCTGCGGGCGCTGATGTACCACGACAGCTACGGGGAGCCGGAGAAGGCCCGGAGCGTCTTTGCCCAGCTCCCCGCCGAGGCCCGCCAGCTCGAGGGCGTGGACTTCGCCATGCACAGCCCGCGATCCACCGTGCTGATCCAGAGCAGGCCGTCCTCCAGGCGCAGGTGCCGGACCGCCCCGAGCGGCTCTCCGGTCCCCAGCAGCGACACCTGATCGGAGCCGGGCTCGGCGCGCCAGAGGCCCCGCGCGCCGCCCAGCAGCACCCCGCCGTCCGGAAGCTGGAGCGCGGCCAACACCTGGCGGATCCGTCCGTGGTCGGGCTCCAGCACCTGCCAGGTGCCGTCGCGCAGCACCAGGGTCTGGTCGTGGCCGCCCAGCCAGGTCGTGCCTTCGGTGCGCAGCACGGCGAAGCCCCCCGCGAGGGGCACCCGGATAGCCGGCCGCCACGCCCCGTCCCACATGGACACGTAGTGCGTGCAGGCGATCCAGACGTTCTCCTCGTGATCCTCGAAGTAGCGCGACTCGCCTGGGCTGCAGGCGCCGCCCAGGATCTCCGACTCCGGGAGCGGCGGGAGGGCGCGCTCCGGCTGGCCCGCCAGCGCCCACCACCCGTCTTGCAGGGACTGCGCCCAGAGCGTCTGCTGTCGCGCGTCCCACCACAGCCGGTGCGCGCTGGTCTGCTGGCCGCTCGGCCCGCGGTGGGTGGTCACGGCCGCGGGCCGAACCCGCGCGAGGCCGCCGGGCTCGGTGGTGACCCAGGCCTGACCCGCGTACGCCTGGAAGCCCTGGACGCGCTCTGGCGTGGAGAACACCGGCTCCCCGTCGTGGTAGAAGCGCCCGGACCGGTAGCCCCAGCGAGACGGGGTCGGCGGCTCGGTCCAGAACAGCATGGGCTGCGCCGGCACATAGCCCTCGGACGCCTCATCCCAGGCGCTGAGGCCGCCCGCGTGGTCGTAGCTCAGCGAGAGGTCATCGTGCGCGAGCCGGAGGGTGAACCCGTCATCCAGGCGCGCGTCGGGCAGAACCTGGAGCGCGCCCGTGGCGCTGTCGAAGAAGCGCAGCTGGTTCTCGGTCACGACCCAGGCGCCGCCGACGCCCCCCAGCACGTGGGTGCCCGGGATGATCTCGGGCAGGACGATCTCGGGCTCGGTGCCCAGCCGACCCATGCCGCCGGCCAGCAAGGTCCAGAGCGCGTCGTCGCCGGAGTGCAGCAGGGTGTGGGCGGCGAGCTCCGGGGCATCGAAGGTGGTGATCTCGTCGCCGTCGCGGCGCTGGAGGCGCTGGCTCTGGTCGCGGACCCAGATGGCGCCGTCGACGGGGTGGCGGATGATGCTCGACAGGCGGTTGCTGGTGGGGCCCAGCGGGTGGTCGCTGCGCAGCACGTCGAAGGTGACCCCGTCGAAGCGGACCAGCCCGTCGTAGCTGGCGATCCAGAGCACGCCGTCCCGGTCGACGGTCAGCTCATTGAGGTAGTCCAGCGGGAGGCCGTCCTCGGTGGTCCAGGTCTCGAGAGACCAACCAGGCGCGACCTCATTGGCCAGCGCTGGTGCCAGCCAGAGTGCGAGCCAGTGCAGCAATCCAATCCTCAGCAGGGCCCCGAATCTTGGCTCAGATGGGGCTCATCTGTCAGAGTTTTCCCTGGAGCGCCTTCAGATCGACGAGGGCCTTTCGGTAGTCGATGCGGGCCGTGATGAGCCCGGACTCGGCGTTATCCCGGGCCCGCTGGGCCTCCAGGATGTCCTTCTGGATGGCGCGGCCGACCTCCTGGCGGGCCTTCTCGGCGGCGAGGGTCTCCTCGGCGAGCTTCAGGTTCAGCTCGGCGAGCTGCACGCTCTTCTGGGCGTTCTCGATGGTGCGCACCAGGGCGCCTACCTGCTGCGACACCTCCCGCTCGGAGGCCAGCAGATCGACCTTCGCCTTCTCCACCGAGCCCGCCGCGCTCTGCACGTTGCCGCGCTCCGAGCGCCAGCCCAGCGGCGTCGAGACGTTGGCGCCGAGGTAGCGGTTCTGGTAGTCGAAGCTCATCATCTCGCTGAAGGCGTCGGCGTAGGTCGGGGAGTTCTCCTCCGCGTAGCCGTTCAGGCCGAAGCGGCCGGTCACCGACAGGGTCGGCAGGCGGCCGTGGCGGGCGTTGGCCAGCTCGATCTCCGCGCCGTCCAGGTTCACCCGCTGGATGAGCAGCCCCGGGTTGCCCTCCAGCGCCGCCTCGCGGGCGGCGTCCACGTCGATGTCCACGGACGGCGGCGCCCCCGGCGCGGTCACGGGCTCCAGCGCCTCGCCCGGGTCGCGACCGATCTGCAGGGCCAGCGCGTCCGAGGCGCTCTGGAGGCCCATCTTGGCGTTGATGCGGTTCAGCTCCGCCTGGGCCAGCGCGGCGGCCACGCGGGTGAGCTCGATGGGGGCCATGTTGCCGGCCTCCACCTGGGCCTCGACGATGCGCTCCTCTTCCTTGGTGACCCGCACCGCCCGGTCGGCGACCTCGAGCTGGCGACCCGCCGCGTACAGATCCCAGTAGGCCCGCGCGGTGCCGGCGAGCACCGCCTGGCGGGTCTGCACCAGCCCGGCCTCGGAGATCGACATCCCCCGCCGCGCGGCGTTCTGCGCCTGGAGGTTGTAGGACATCTTCCAGCCCTTCAGGAGCTGCTGGGTGATCGACGCGCTCAGGTTGCTGGAGAAGGAGTCCACGTCCAGCTCCGCGCCGCTCTCGGGGTACAGCACGAACTGGTTGTTGTTGTTGCCCGAGTAGTCGATGCCCCAGCTGGTGCCGGTCCAGAACGTCTGGGAGAGGCCGGCGGCCCAGCTCCGGTTGGTGGTGTCGGACTCGTAGCCGAAGCTCTGGAAGCGGCCCTGCTCCAGGTTGGTGTTCTGGGAGAGGTTCGCGGTCAGCGTGGGATCCCAGGTGCCGGTGGCGGAGAGCAGGCGGCCCTCGGCGCTGGCGTAGTCCGCCTCGGCGCCCAGCACCGAGGTGTTGGCCTCGAGGGCTTCGTCGAGCGCGTCCACGTAGGTCACGGGGGTCGCTGCGAGGGCGGCGCCAGACAGGGCGGACAGGAGGGGCAGCAGTTGGAGCAGCATCACTTACCTTCTTGGGCGGCCCTGGAAGAGCGCAGCGCGTAGGCGGCCATCTGGGACGCGCCGTCGCGGAGATCATCGAGCAGGGAGTAGAGGTAGGGCACGAAGAACAGAGTGAGTATTGTGGCGGCGGCGAGGCCGCCTCCCACGACGCGGCCGAGCGGCGCGTAGGGGATGCCTACAAAAGACGTACTCCCGAGCGCCATTGGCAGCAGCCCGAACAAAGTCGTCAGCGCGGTCATCAGGATCGGCCGCAGCCGGTAGATGCCGCCGAGCACCAGCGCCTCGGTTCGATTGTGCCCCTCGTTGCGGAGCTGGGTGACCAGATCGATGAGCACGATGCCGTTGTTGACGACGACCCCGATGAGCACGACGAGGCCCACGCCGCCCATCATGTCCATGGGCGTGCCGGTCAGGAACAGCGTCCAGTACACGCCGATCAGCGCCATGGGCACCGCCACGATCACCGACAGGGGCAGGATGAAGCTCTCGAAGAGCACGCCCATCAGCAGGAAGACGAAGGTGATCGAGAGCCAGAGGGCCTTGGACTGGGCGTCGTCGTTCTCGAACTGGGCGTCGAAGCGCTGGCCGCGGCTCCAGGAGTAGCCCCGGGGCAGCACCATGTCCTCCAGCGAGCCCTCGATGGACTGCATGGCCTGGTCGAGGGTCACCTCCGGCTCCAGGTTGACCTTCACCCCGAGCGTCGTCTTTCGGTTGCGGCGGTTGATGGAGTCGAAGCCCCGGCCCGTCTCGGGCACGACCAGCGCGCGCAGGGGGATGGAGGACTGGAGGGTGGGGCTCCACATCTCGAAGTCCAGCAGCGCGTCGAGGTCGTCGCGATCTTCGAGCTGGAAGCGGGCGCGGACCTCGACCTCCAGGTCGCCGTCGTGGAAGTCGGGCAGGCGGGTGCCGCGCATGGCGAAGGAGAGGGTGCGGCCGACGGACTGGGCGGAGATGCCGTAGCGGGCCGAGGCCTCGCGATCGACCATCAGCCGCAGCTCGTCGCTGCCGTCGCGCTCGATGGCGTTCTCGGCGGAGAGCACGCCCTCGGCGTTGGAGAGCCGTCGTCGGACCTCGTCGGACAGCTCCAGCAGGGTCGACGTGTCGTCGCCGCGCAGGAAGAGGTTGACCGTGTTGTCCTCCTGGCCGCTGCCGCTGGACCAGCCGAGCCAGGTCCGCACGCCCGGGGACTCGGGCATCTCGGACTCGACCTCCTCCAGCACCCGATCCCGAACCTCGGGGGCGACCCCGTCGTTCAGGTAGACCTGGACGTAGCCTCGGGTGTCGGAGGCCCGAAGTCGGGCGCGGGTCACCCGCACGCCCCAGTCCTCGTGGTGCTCCTCGACGAGCCCCTCGATGGTCTCGACGACCTCGACCCGCTCGGCGTAGGTGAAGTTGGCCGGCACCTCGAAGCGGATGGCGAAGTCCCCGAGGTTGCCCTCGGCTTGATCGGTCTCCATCACGCCGGTGAAGGGGATGGCGGTGAGCACCACCAGCATCAGCCCGCCGACGAAGGCGTCGAAGCGGTGGGTGAGCACCCAGCGGATCGAGCGCTCGTAGCGGACGGTGAGCCAGGCGATCCAGGGCGGGTCGCCCTTGTCCGCCGTGGTGGGCATCCACACGGTCGCCAGCGGGGTGAACACCAGCGCGACCAGCAGGCTCGCGGCCAGCGCGTACACCACGGGGAAGCCCAGCGACCCCATGAAGAACGAGAACATGGCGTCGTTGCTCATCAGGATGAGCGGCAGGAACACCACCATGGTCGTCAGGGTCGAGAGGGTGATGGCGAGGTTGACCTCGCTCGTGCCCTCGATGGCCGCCGCCTTCCGCCCCGCGCCGTCGCGTCTTCGCCGGTAGATGGTCTCGACGACCACGATGGCGTTGTCGACGACCATGCCCACCGCGATCATCAGCCCCATCAGGCTCAGCAGGTTCAGGGTGGAGCCGGTGTAGAAGAGGGCCGTGACGCTCAGCAGCAGCGAGATGGGGATGCAGGCGGCGATGAGCACGGTCAGCCGCAGATCCCGCAGGAAGAGGAAGAGGATGATCACCGCGAAGACCCCGCCCTGCAGGGCCGCGGTGAGCAGGTTGCTCACGGAGTCCTCGATCAGCTCGCCCTGATCGAAGAAGGGGTGGAACTTTGCGCCCTTGAGCTGCGGGCTCGCCTCCAGCTCGGGCAGCGCCGCCCGCACCGCCGCGCAGACGTCCACGGTGTTGGCGCTGGACTCCTTGTAGACGCCGAGGCCCACGCCCTGCTGGCCGTCCAGGCGGTTGACGTCCGCGCTGGAGGCGACCCGGTAGGAGACGGCTGCGATGTCCTCCAGCACCACCCCCTCGCGCACGGGGTACTGCCGGAGCACGTCGAGGTCTTCGTAGCGCGCCAGCGAGCGCACGTAGCGCACGCTCCCCCGATCCAGCAGTCGCCCGCTGGCCATCTGGAAGTTGTCGCTGCCCATGCGCTGGATGACGTCGCCGAGGTTCACCGCGTGGGAGGCCAGCGCGTCGCGATCGAAGTCGATGTAGACGAGCTTCTCGGTGGAGCCCCAGACCTCGACCTTGCCCACCCCGTCGATGCGCTCCAGCTTCCGCTGCACCGCCTCGGTCATCGCCCGGTGGGCGTCGTCGCCGGCCTCATCCGGCAGGGTGATGCCGATCCAGGTGACCGGCTCGTCCGAGGGGTCGTAGCGGTAGACGCCGTAGTCCCGGACGGTGTCGGGCATCTCCGGCAGCGTGCGCTCGATGCGGTCCACGACGGCGTTGTAGGCCTCGTCGAGGTCCGTCGACTGGTGGAACTCCAGGCTGAAGCTCGCGGAGTTCTCGCTGGCGGAGGCGGAGAGGCTCTTGATGCCGGGGACGGTCGCGAGCTGCTCCTCGATGGGCAGCACCACGCTGGATTCGGTGTCGACCGGCGTGCCGCCCGGGTTGGGCACCCACACCCACAGGAAGGGGTAGTCGAAGCCCGAGGGCATCATCTGCAGGGGGATGCGGGTGAAGGCGATGGCGCCGAGCACCAGCAGCGCGATGAAGGTCATGGAGACCGTCACCGGGCGGGTGACGGCCATCTTGGGGAGCCATCGGCGGAGGGTGTCGGCGGCGCTCATTTAGCCTGCGCCCCTTCACCGGCGGCCACCGGCGCGACGGCGCGCTCGAGGAAGCCGGTGAACACCTGGTAGACCACCGGGATGACGACCAGAGTGAGCAGGGTGGAGGAGAGCAGCCCCGCGATGACCGTGACGGCGAGCGGCTGCTGGATCTCCGAGCCCTCGCCGATGCCCAGCGCCAGCGGCATCAGGCCCAGCACCGTGGTGGTGGTGGTGATGAGGATGGGCCGCAGGCGGGCCTTGCCGCCCTCGCGGATCGCCGCGTCGCGGTCCAGGCCCCGGGATCGCAGGCGGTTGATGTAGTCGACGAGCACGATGGCGTTGTTCACCACCACGCCGGCGAGCACGATCACGCCGATGAAGGCGACCACCGAGAGGCTCATGCCCGTCAGGAACAGGGCGGCGACCACGCCGACGAGCCCCAGCGGCAGGGAGACGAGGATGACCAGCGGGTGCAGGGTGCTCTCGAAGGTCGAGGCCATGATGACGTAGACCAGGAACACCGCGAGGGCCAGGGCGAAGCCCAGGGACTTCAGGGAGCGGTCCATCTCGCGGGACTGGCCCGCGACCTCGTAGGTGTAGCCCGGGGGCCAGTCGACCTGGGACATCACCGTGTGGATGGCGGCGCCGGAGGTCGCCAGGTCGAAGCCCTCGATGTTGGCGGTGATGACCGCCGCGCGCTGCTGATCGACCCGTCGGATCTCCGAGGGGCCCTCGCCCTCGGTCAGGGTCGCGACCGCCGAGAGCGGGATGGGCGGATCCAGCTGCGGGTTGATGTTGATGCGCTGCAGATCCTCGATGGTGCCGCGGTCGCCTTCGCGCAGGCGCAGCACGAGGTCCACCTTGCGCTCACCCCGGGAGAGGCGGCCCGCGTCGATGCCCTGGATCTTGTCTCGCACCGAGCCGGCGACCTGGGCCGTCGAGAGGCCGTAGCGGTCGATCATGCGGCGGTCGTAGCGGACCCGGACCTCGGGGTAGCCCCGGGCGAGCGAGGTGCTCACGTCCTCCAGGCCGTTGAGCTGCCCCATGTGCCACATGACCTCGTCGGAGAGGCTGCGCAGCAGCGCGAGATCCTGGCCGGTGATGATGATCTCGATGGGGGTGCGGAAGCTGAAGAGGGAGGGCGTGGTGATGCGGGTGTTCAGGTTGGCGAGCTCGGAGAGCCCCTCGCGGATGTCGGCGACGACGATGTCCTGGCGGGCCTCGAGGTCACCGCCGGGGGTGAGCTGCACCAGCAGCCGGGAGGAGTGCTCGCCCTCGTCGGCCCGGGCGTCGGCCCGGCGCTCGGAGCCGATGGCGGCGTAGACGCTGGCGACCTGGGGGTGCGCCTGGATGGCGGCCTCGACCTCCTCCAGCACCGCCTGGTTCTTCATCAGCGGCGTGCCGACCGGCAGCGCGGTCTCGACGGTGAAGCGGCCCTGGTGGACCTGGGGGATGAGCTCCTTGCCCACCCCGTTCAGGCCGACCAGCGTGACGACGAAGGCCACGCCGGCCCAGCCGAGGACGCGGGTGGGGTGACGCATCGCCCCCGCCAGCACCGCCGGGTAGTGGCTGGCGAGGCGCTCGTAGGCGCCGCCGATGCGCTGCTCCAGGGAGCCCATGACCCGCCGGATGATGGGCAGGGCCAGGGCGCCGACCAGGGCGGAGATGCGCGCGGTGATGCCGATCGGCATCAGCATGGCCAGCGCCATCAGCTCCATGGGCAGGCGCAGGCAGAAGCGCAGGAGCTGGTAGGGCAGCGCCAGGTAGCGGACGGGCTTCTCCCGATCCCAGGCCCAGCTCGCCTTCAGCTCCTTGATGGAGCCGAACAGGAAGGGCTGGGCGATGCCCTTGAGCCCGCCCTCGATCTGGGGGATGACCACCTGCCGGGCCGCCAGCATGGGCACGAAGACCAGCGCGACGACGAGGCTCGCGAGCAGGGAGAAGACGACCGCGGTGGCGAGGTCGCCGAAGACCTGGCCGCCGATGCCCTCGACGAAGCCGATGGGCACGAACACCGCGAGGGTGGTCAGGGTGGAGGCGGTCACCGCCGCGGCCACCTCCGCCACGCCGCGCACGGCGGACTCCCGGAAGCCGTAGCCCTTCTCCTTCTGGACCTGGATGCTCTCCAGCACGACCACGGCGTTGTCGACGAGCATGCCGACGCCCAGCGCGAGCCCGCCCAGGCTCATCAGGTTGAGCGACACCCCGCCGAGGTACAGGGCGGCGAAGGTGCAGATGATGGAGATGGGGATGGCGGTCGCGATGATGGCGGTCGCGCGGATGTCCCAGAGGAAGAAGAACAGCACGATCACCGCGAAGACGCCGCCGGTGATGGCGGTCCAGCGCAGGTTGTTGACCGCGGCCTCGATGAAGGCGGCCTGATCGTCGAGCACCGCCAGCGACACCCCGTTGGGCAGCTCATCGGAGAGGGAGGTCTTGGTCAGCATGGCCACGACCTCGGGGGGCAGGCCCGGCGGGATGTCCGCCTGCTCGCCGCCCAGCAGCCGCTCCTTCACCGCGCTCGCGACGGAGACGATGTTGGCGTCGGCCTCCTTGAAGACCTCCATCTCGACGGCTTCGCGGCCGTCGAGGTGGGAGATCACCTCCCGATCGCGCGGGGCCTCGCGCACGGTCGCGACCTCGCCGATGCGGACCCGGGTGCCGTTGGAGCGGGTGATGTTGAGATCCTCGACCTCCTCGACCGCGCTCAGCTCATTCAGCGTGCGGATCAGGAACTCGGTCTCCCCCTCGACGATGGTGCCGCCGGCGAGGTTGACGTTCTCGGCCATCAGGGTGTTGCGGACCTGATCGAGGGTGACCCCGCGGGCCGCGAGCCAGTCCTCCCGGACCTCGATGAGGATCTGCCGGGTCAGGCCGCCGCGCACGCGCACCGCCGCGACGCCGTCCATGGCCTCCAGATCGGGCTTCAGCTCCCGCTCGGCGATGTCTCGCAGCAGGAACAGCGCGGCCTCGTCGTCGGGGATCTCCTCGGCCTCGGGGTCGATGGAGACCGCGATGCGCAGGATCGGATCCAGGGACGGGTCGTACCGGAGGATCAGCGGGCGATCCACGCCCTCGCCGAGCCAGGTGGTCTGCATGCGCTCGCGGATGTCCTGGGCCGCGCCGTCCATGTCGGTGCCCCAGTCGAACTCCATCACCACGTCCGAGCTCTCGGCTCGGGAGCGGCTCTCGATCTCGACCAGCCCGTCGACGGTGGAGAGGGCCTCCTCGACCGGCCGGGAGACCTGGTTCTCGACCTCCTCCGGGGCCGCGCCGGGGAACTCGGTCCGCACGGTCAGCGTGGGGTAGCTGATGTCGGGCATCAGGTTCAGCGGGAGCTGGGAGTAGGACACGATGCCGAACACCGCCGCTGCCAGGAACAGCATCAGCACGGCGACCGGTCGGTCCACCACGAGCCCGAAGAACCCGCCGCTGGGGTCGTCGACCTCGTCCGAGGGGGTCTCGTCGGGAGGGATCATCCGGCGCTGGCCTCGTCGGGCTCGCCTTCGGCGGCCTTCTCTTCAGTGCCTTCGGGGGCATCCTCGGGATCCGCGTCGGGATCCGCGTCGGGATCGATATCGCCGTAGCGCGGATCCTCGGGGTAGCGCACCCGCGCGCCGTCCCGCAGGGCGGCGTGGCCCGTGGTGACTACGTCCTCGGTGACCGAGAGGCCGCTGATGATCTCGACGTTGTCGTCGTCGACGTAGCCGATCTCCAGCTCGACCTTGCGGGCGATCCGGTAGGGGCCCGGCAGGTCCGCGTCTTCGATCTTGTCATCGCCGCCCATCATGCCGCCGCCGAAGGAGAAGCCGCCCATGGGGGAGGCCTCCTCTTCCTTCTCGTCCCTGGGGGGGGGATCCTCCTCCGAGACCCGGAAGGCGATGGGGTTGCCCTCCTCGTAGAGCAGCGCCCGGCGGGGGATGACCACCACGTCGGGGTGGGTGTCGACCTCGACCCGCGCGGAGACGTACTGACCGGGGCGGAGCGCGGTCTGACCCTGCTCCAGCTCGATCGTGACGCGCACGGTGCCGGTCTGGGGATCGACGGTGGGGGAGATGCGGGTGACCTCACCGTGGACCGGGTTCTCCTCGTCGTAGACCGAGGTGAGCTTGGCCGGCAGGCCGACCGTCAGCCGCGCCAGATCCCGCTCGGGCAGCCGCACCACGACCCGCAGCTTCTCCAGATCGACCACCTGGAAGGCGCGCTTGCCGCCAGCGACCTCACCGTAGCGGATGTCGCGCACGGCGAGCGTGCCCGCGATGGGGCTGGTGATGCGCGTCTGTCCGGCGCCGCCCGCGGCCTCGGCGCGGCTCGCCCGGGCGGTCCGCACCGCGTGCTGGGCGTCGGACAGATCCCGATCGGAGACCGCGCCCTGCTTGTGGAGCTGCTCCACCTTCATCAGCTCCGTCTCGGCCCGCGCCAGCTCCGCCTCGGCCCGATCGAAGGCGGCGGAGAGGTTGATGTTCCGGACCACCGCCAGCACCTGACCCGCGCTGACCTGATCCCCCTCCTCGACCAGGATCTTTGTCACCTGCCCCGAGGTCTCCGGGACGATGTCCGCCTGGTACTCGCTCTCGACGGTGCCGGTGGAGACGAGGAAGTCCGCGACGGTGCCCTGCTTGACGTTGGAGACCTCGACCAGCGTGCGCGGATCGGGGCGGAACTTCTTCTCCTCCTCCCCTTCGCCGCCCTCGTGCTCGCCCTGCCCGCCCGCCTGCCCGTTGCAGGCGACGAGGGGAGGCAGCAGCAGCGCGGTGGCCAGCAGCAGAGTGGTCTTCAAGCGACGAACGTTCATCGAGGGTCCGGGTCAGGCGGCGGGTGGGCAAGCTACAGCCGAGAAGTTCGGGGGCTTCGCAGAAGCTGTGCACGAGGTCAGGTGGTGTCACGGACAGGTTGTGTATTTATTCCATCTGCCCCTTGAGACACCGAACTCTACACATTCCGTGACCGAACCTGATTTGCCGCTTTGAAGTAGGATTGTGCGGCACCAAAATGGCTGGAGTGGAAGATGAAGAAAGGAATAGTGGTGAGCGCGCTGCTGGGATTGAGCCTGAGCGTGGGCTGTGTGTCTCAAGCGAAGTACACCGAGCTGGAGAACATGTACGACAAGCAGGTCGTCGTGACCGACCAGCTTCAGCAGCGCGTGGATCAGCTGGAGGCGCGCTCTCAGCGCGATCTGGCGGCCTTCCAGGAGCTGCTGGCGGACTTCAAGCCCTTGATGGACAAGGGCATCCTCGACGTCACGGTGGTCGACGGGCGCATGACGGTCGCGCTGTCTTCCGATGTGCTCTTCGAGTCAGGCAGCGCCTCGCTGTCCGAGGACGGGCAGACCCACATCAAGGTCATCGCGGGGCTGCTCGCCAAGCGCACGGAGCAGGACTTTCAGGTCGAGGGCCACACGGACGCGGATCCCATCGCCTCCGAGCAGTTCCCCTCCAACCTGCACCTGGGCGCGGCCCGCGCCATCACGGTGACCGAGCTGATGCTCCAGGCCGGGATGTCCCCAGAGCGGCTCTCCGCCGCGACCTTCGGCAAGTCCAGCCCCGTGTCCGGCAACGACAGCGACGAGGGCAAGGCGCTGAACCGGCGGATCGAGATCGTCCTGCTGCCGGACCTCACCGACATGCCCAGCTATGAGGCGCTGATGAAGATCGCCGCCGACACCAAGCCGATGCGGAAGGGCCCCAAGCGGCCGAGGCCGCCTAGGAACCCCTGACAGAACCCTCCCGTCGCCTGCAGCGCTCAGATCCCCCGTCAGCACATCGCATCTTCTTTGGAATGACGATGTCATGCCTGCAGAAGGTGCGATGCACTGCCAGTGGATCTGAACCCCGCAGACTCGGTCCGAGTTCTGTCAGGGGCTCCAAGGACAAGAAGTAAGTCAGGACAAGAAGCAGGGGCTCACGCGCTGAGGGTCAGAACGCGGGGGTGACCGCCTCGCAGAGGTTGGTGGTGGTGGTGATCCGACCCACGGTCACCTCCACCTCGCCGGTCTGCGGCGACCGGGCGCTGAAGGTCACGGTCGCCTCGGTCCCGTCGATATCGACGGCCACGGCGCCCGCGTAAGGCAGGGGGCAGGCGCCGGCGAGATCCGCGTAGGTCATGGCCAGCCCGCTCATCTCCAGCGCGTAGGTCGAGCCGGACGCGTAGTCCAGCGTCGCCGAGCCATCGAGGCTCAGCTCGGTGGTGCCCAGCCCGGAGGTGATGACCTCCTGGAGGTGCAGGGTCTCCGGCGCGATGACCGCCGTGAGATCGACCTCCAGCGTCAGGCTCACCGAGCCCCCGCTGGCGCCCTCGTAGGCGCCGACGACCTCGCCGTCCAGCCGGTTGCCGTTGGCGGCGAGGTCGCCGAAGCTCACCGAGAGCGCGCGGTCCGAGTAGCCCACGGTCACGTCGCCGCTGACCTCTGAGGAGACGATCCCGCTGTCCGGCGTGCAGCCTTCTCCGTAGTCGGCGCTCACCTCGAACTCCGTCACGCCGCCTTCTCGGCTCACCTCCGGGCAGCTCGCGCCGCCCTGAGAGTCGACCTCGGCCACCAGGCGCGCGCTCTCGATCGTCACGAGCGAGGCGCCGATCGCGTCGCTCGACGCCTGCAGCGCCGCCTGGGTGATCTCCGCGTCGATCGCTTCTCCCTGGGCGTCCGCGCCCGGTTCATCGCCGCAGCCAGCGGCGAGCAGGGAAATCGCGGTGAATGTCACCGCGAGGGTCGTTGTCAGATTGCGCATAAAAACCTCCGTGTAAGCGGCGGTACCCCGCCCCCCACCGAATCGGATCGACGCGGCTCTTCTGGGACCCCTCCCTCGTCTCCGCTTGTCAACCACTGTTAGAATCCGTCGTCTCTCCTCTGGAGCCTCATCATGCATCTGCGTCCCCTCTCCATCGTCGCCGCCTTTGGCCTCGCCCTCTCCCTCGGCTGCGGCCTCGGCGCCTCCGAAGACGCCCCGAACAAGGATGAGGCCTCGGACAAGGCTGACGCCGACAACAGCGGCAAGGACGACGGCGCGGGCGAGGCGTCCAGCTCGGACAGCTCCTGGCAGGACGGCCTGCCGGAGTCCAAGCACGTCGACGTGGCGACGGATGAGACCCTGGAGTCCATCTTCGACTACCTGAACGAGCTGACCTCCGAGCAGAAGCACGACCTCGCCGAGATGTTCATCGGGCTCCGCGACGCTCAGTACAAGGTGATGAGCGACTACGACAGCGGCAAGGGCGGCAAGATGGGCGGCAAGGCCGGCGGCAAGTCCGGCGGCAAGTCTGGCGGCAAGGCTGGCGGCAAGGCCGGCAAGGGCGGCAAGGCTGGCGGGGGCTACCCCACCACGGTCTTCCGGGCGGTCGATCAGCTCAATCAGACCTTCCTGACCGACGGCAAGAAGCTGATGCGCTCGGACCAGACCGACTCCTGGAACGACTGCGCGGCCCTCATCGATCTCAACCCGCCCGAGCTGGACAAGAGCAGCGGCGGCAAGCAGACCGGCGGCCCCGAGGAGGGCAAGGCCGCCCCGGAGTTCAGCCTGAAGACGATGGACGGCAAGTCCTTCTCTCTCTCCGATCTCCAGGGCAAGCCCACCATCGTGCAGTTCGGCAGCTACACCTGCCCCGCCTTCCGCAAGGAGGCGCCCAAGCTGGAGACGCTGGAGCGTCAGTACGGCGACGACATCAACTGGGTGCTCATCTACGGCTACGAGGCCCACGCCAGCGACGGCAGCCGCGTGTCCGACGAGAACATCCGCGAGGGCATCGATTACCCGACCCACAAGACCTACGAGGACCGCGTGGAGATGGCGGGGGTCGCCAAGGACAAGCTGGACCTGGACTACCTCATCGTCGTCGATGACATGAAGGACACCGTCACCAACGGCTGGGACGGGCACCCCAACCGGGCCTTCATCCTGGACGCCAGCGGTAAGGTCGTGGACAAGCAGCAGCGCATCATCGCCAGCAACGTGGCGACCACCCTCGACGAGCTGCTCTGAGATAAGCCATACTCGGGGGGATGCTGCGCCGACTGCTCTGGATTCCACTGTTTCTGGGGGCCTGTAACTACGGGCTCACTCCCTACAACAACGCGGACACCGCCGCGACGGGGGCCGGGCTCGGCTCCGGCGACGGCGGGGGCAGCGGCCCCGGCGGCGGCCCCGGCGGCGGCCTGCCCGGCGGCGGCGGGGACGACACCGGCAGCGGCGGCGACGGGGGTGGCGACAACGGCGCCCCCGGCGGCGGGCCGGGCGGCGGCGTCGATACGATCGTCGTGGACAGCCTGGATCCCGCCTACGGCACGGTCGGCTCCTCCACCATCCTCTACGGCGGGCCCTTCGACAGCTCCGTGCGCGTGTGGATGGGCGATCAAGAGGCCGAGGTCATCGCGGTCACCGAGGCGCAGCTCTCAGTCACCGTGCCCGCCCAGGCCGAAGACGGCGCGCTGGATGTCTTCGTGGAGACCGACGACGGCGCGGGCGAGCTGGTCGAGGGCTACTTCTACTTCCGCGACGGCACCGGCCTCACCGGCGCCACCGGCTACTACGAGTGGTACAGCTTCACCGGCGGCTACTGGGAGGGCGTGCCCACGGACTTCGGCTCCGCCTACCTCGCCTTCATCGATCCCATCGACTTCCACTGGTGGGAGTACTACGCCCCGAGCACCGACACCTGCGTGGACTCGGACAGCTACGACCCGGACATCTCGCGCTCCTCCTTCGACTTCGGCGCCAGCACCCTCACCGTCAGCAGCGGCGCGATCTCGACCGCGCTGACCTGGGACTCCGAGGCCTTCGCCTTCGTCAAGGAGTCCCTGAGCCGCGCCGACTTCAGCGAGGACGGCTGGTACACCGCCCAGTCCACCGACGGCGCGAGCATCCTGACCGATGGCATCCCCAACCTCTTCCGCACCGGCAGCGACTTCAGCTTCATCTCCCCCGCCATCGACGGCAACAGCGTGCCCCGGATCTCCCGCAGCCAGAGCTTCCGCTGGAACGCCTCGGGGGCGGACAAGACGCTCCTGATACTGGCGATGTTCAACAGCCTGGGCAACGACCTGGAGCAGGTGGTCTTCTGCGCCTTGACCGACGACGGCAACTTCAGCGTGCCCTCGACGATCTGGAACAGCTGGCCCACCAACCGGCAGATCAGCATCTACGCCGGGCGGTACATGGAGCAGGGCGCCACCCTCCCCTACAACAACAGCGAAGCGCGGATCGGCGGTACCTACTTCAAGGTCGGCGCGGCCATCACCCAGTGAGCTCGATGTCCCTCCTCCCCCTCCTGCTCGCCCTCGGTTCCTTCACGGCTTGCGGCGACAAAGACAGCACCGACGACGACACGACGACCGATGAGACCGGCGGTACGACCGACGTCACCACGGACGACACCGGAACGCCCCCCACGGATGACACCGGCGTCACCACGACAGACGACACCGACACCACCCCGCCAGACGACACCGACACGGGCACCGCCCCGACGGACGACACCGGCACGACGATCACCGAGCCGGACAGCTGCAGCGGCGGCTCCGGCTGGGCGCCCGGCGACTGGATCAGCGACATCGGCGAGGACAGCTCCGAGTACCTCGCCACCGCCTACATCCACGTGCCGGAGGATCTGCCCCCCTGCGCCCCGCTGGTCTTCTACGGCCACGGCGGCAACAGCGCCGGGGGCTTCGCGGACGGCACCTGGGACGACCGACTGAACGCCGATCTGGTCGAGCTGGCCGATACGCTTGGCTATGTGCTGATCGTGCCCGGCGTGCAGGAGGGCTCGGCCACGAGCCCGCACTCCTGGGGCAGCGAGGCGATCGTGCTGGACCACATGACCGATCTGGTCGACGCCGCCTGGGAGAACGCGGACCTGGATCGGGACCGGACCTGGTTCATCGGCATGTCCGCCGGCTGCCACATGGCCGTGTGGCTGGGCCTGTACGAGCTGGAGCCCTGGACCGACATCGGGGCCGTCGCCTGCGGGCTGGGTGGCTACTTCGACTACCCCGAGACGGCGCCCAAGAAGCTCATGCCGTTCTACGTGGCCCACGACCCCGAGGACACGGTCGTGCCCTACTCGTACTCCGAGTACCTGGTGGAGAAGCTCGACGAGCACGGCCACGACTACATCTTCACGACGACCGACGCCCCGGGCGCGACGAGCCACGCCTGGGAGGACGGCCTCACCGAGTCCATGATCGAGTGGTTCTCCAGCAACTGATCCGAGGGTGCGGGAGCGCAGTCAGCCCTTGAAGGTCAGCACCGGCCGCATCCGCGCGACCGGCGCGACGATCCCCGCCTCGACCTGGCAGTCGATGACCGCCCCGATGTCCTTGTAGGCCGCGGGCGCCTCCTCGATGAGGCGCTCGGCCCGCAGCGTGACGCAGTCGACCCCGGCGAGGCCCAGCGCCGCCTCGGAGTGATCCGCCCCGCGCCGGCTCATGGAGAAGCGCGAGCGGGCCCGCCCCGCGCCGTGAGAGGCCGAGCAGAGGTGCCGCTCCGAGCCGCGCCCCACCAGCAGGTAGCTGGCCGCGCCCATGGAGCCCGGGATGATCACCGGCTGCTCGACGTGCGCCGGACAGGCCCCCTTCCGGGTCACCCACCGGCCGCCCTCGGGCAGCGCGATGTTGTGCGGCAGGTCGTAGACCAGCGGGGCCTCGACGACGCCGAAGAGCTGCCGCAGCCGCAGCCGCAGGCTCTCGGCCAGCAGCGCACGGTTCAGGAAGCCGTAGTTGGCCGCCGTCGCCTGGGCCTCCAGGTACGCGTCCACCAGCTCGGGGGTGCGCTCCAGCGAGAGCGGGAAGATGCGCGCGTCCGGGAACGCCAGCCCCTTGGGCCACGCCGCCTTCGCTCGATCCCGCCACAGCGATCCAATGGCGCGGCCCACCTTGCGGCTGCCCGAGTGGATCATGAAGGCGAGCTGGCCCGCCTTCACCCCCCAGGCCCGCGCCCGCCCGCTGTCCAGCACCTCATCCACCACCTGCAGCTCGACGAAGTGGTTGCCGCCGCCGATGGTGCCCAGGCCCCCGCCGCGCACGACGCCGTCGTTCGGCACCAGCCCCTCCGGCGCGTGCCGGATGTCCCCGGTCAGCCCCCCGTCGAGGTGGACCCGATCCACCTCGGCGGTGAGCTGGGCGAAGTCCGAGCCCCGGAGCGCGCCCAGCGGGGCGCCCTCGGTCGCGCAGATCCAGCCGGTCAGCCCCTCGCGGAACAGCGCCTGCATGGAGGCCGCCGACATGGGCAGATCCCGGGTGCCGAGGAAGTAGTCGCCCTTCATCAGCGACACGAACCGATCCCGCTCCGAGAGGAAGCGCTCCAGGCTCAGATCGGTGACGTGGAGGCGCATCCCGCAGTTGATGTCCGAGCCCACGGCGGCGGGGATGAGCTGGCCCTCGGTCTCCACAACGGAGCCGATGGCGATGCCCCCGTCGCCGGGGTGCATGTCGGGGCTGGCGAAGGCGCGGGTGACCCGCCCGCCGTCCGGATGGGCGACCCCCGCGAGCTCGGCGAGCTGCTTGAGGGCCCTGGCTTCGGGGCGCATGCCCGGCGGCAGGAGCACCTCCGCGGCGGGGAGATCCGCGCGGTCGGCGAGGCGAACGGTCCAGGAGTGACCGTCCGTAGTGACGTCCATCCCCTCACGGGCGAGGGCCCGGAGGAGTCGTCTTGTGGTTCGCGGCTGCATGTGGGAATCCCATTCAGGCCAGGAGGGCCTGTTCATCTCTTGGGTTGACCGGGTTCAGCAGCCGCGGTCTCAACAGGATTAGGCGCTAGCCTCAGCAACCGCAACCGCAACCGCAACCGCGGGCGGGATTCGGGTCAGCTGGGCCGCGCAGGGGCGCACGAGCACCTCGGCGGCCTCGCGGTAGACCTCGCGTCGGCGCTCGGGGGAGAGCACGCCGTACGCGCCGAGCCCCTCCGGCCCCTCCATCTCGCTGGTGAGCAGCTCGTCGATGGCCTCCTCGAAGGCGTCGGCGGCGACGGGGCGCAGGGCGGGGTTCTCCTCCAGCATCCACTTCAGGGTCTTCCAGGCCAGCGCCGAGTGGCGGGTCTCGTCCTCGGCGATCTGCCGGAGCGCGGACTCCAGCGCGGGATCGGTGGTGGCGTCAGCGGCGGCGATGGCTTCGGCGACGCCGAGGGTCTCGCCCACGCAGGCCTCCATGACCAGCCCGCGCAGGATGCCGATGACGTCAGTGTCCATGGTCACGCCGTCCAGGCTCAGGGGCCCGGGGCCGATCGGCGCGCCGGCGTACTCGGAGGCGATGCCGAAGGTGGTCTGCGCGTGCCGGACCTCATCCGCGCCCGCCGCCTGGGTCTCCAGCAGCAGCTCGGGGGGCGCGCCCAGCGCCATCAGCTGCAGCGAGAACCGTGCGAAGCTCGCGACCGACGCGTGCTCCATCGCGGCCACGCCCGCCCAGTGCTTCACCAGCGCCCGGCGCGTCTTCCGGTTCAGGCCAGCCACCGACACACCGACGCCCTCGATCCAGTCTCGGCGTCCCGTGCTCAAGCCGGTGCGCGCGGCGCCGTCGACGAGCAGCGGCCGCCCGATAGCGCAGTTCGTCGACTCGCAGACGTAGCCCTCGCCCGAGTAGGCGGGGACGCAGTAGTCACCCTCCATGCAGTCATCGTCCGTTCGGCAGTCGTCCGCCGAGCTGTCCCGGCAGGAGAGGGAAACGCTGTAGCTGCAGCCGTCGTGGTAGGAGGTCAGCGAGCACTCCTCCGACTCGCAGTCGTCGTTGGTGGCGCAGTCGACGCGCTCGCAGGTGGGCCAGTCGGCCCCCGTCTCCAGGATCCCCGGCGGCACGCAGGCTTCATCCTCCGGGCAGTCCGCGTCCGTGGTGCAGCCGTAGATGCAGCCGCAGTAGCTCGAGTCCGCGCCGGTGTCGTAGTAGCTGCCGCCGTAGTACGAGTCGTCGTCGTGATCGCCGGTGATGCAGCGGCCGATACCCCAGGCCGTGCAGTCCGAATCGGTCGTGCACTGCAGATCGGCCTCGGTGCCTTCGCAGGTCTCGCCGGGCAGCTCCAGCGCCACGGTGACGACCTCGACGCGGTTGATGGTGCCGTCAGCGCACTGCTCGTACCCGGTGGGGTCGCCCTCGTCGTCGAGGAGCGTCTCCGGGGACTTGCAGTCGCTCGTCAGGTTCTTCAGGGCCTCGCAGCCGGTGAGGCTGACGCCCACGGCGGCGAACAGGGCCAGCTGCACGGATCGGTACTGGGGGAGGAGGGTCATGTTGATGCTCATCCTTCAAGCAGTGGCGGCGGCGGATTGGGACACGCCGACGTCCAGTAGCTGGCGAGCGCAGGGTAGCACCAGGGTCTCGACGGCCTCGCGGTAGACCTCGCGTCGGCGCTCGGGGGAGAGCACGCCGTACACGTCGAGGCCCTCCGGCCCCTTCAGCTCGCCGCCGAGCAGCTCGTCGATGGCCTCCTCGAAGGCGTCGGCGGCGACGGGGCGCAGGGCGGGGTTCTCCTCCAGCATCCACCTCAGGGTCTTCCAGGCCAGCGCCGAGTGGCGGGTCTCATCCTCGGCGATCTGCCGGAGCGCGGCCGAGATGGCGGGATCGGTCGCGGCGTCGGCGGCGGCGTGGGCCTCGGCGACGCCGAGGGTCTCACCCACGCAGGCCTCCATGACCAGCCCGCGCAGGATGGAGAGGGTGTCGGTGTTCATGGTCACGCCGTCCAGGCTGAGCGGCCCGGGGCCCACGTCCACGCCGGCGAAGGCGGAGGCGATGCCGAAGGTGGTCCGCGCGTGCTGGACCTCGTCCGCGCCCGCCGCCTGGGTCTCCAGCAGCAGCTCGGGGGGCGCGCCCAGCGCCATCAGCTGCAGCGAGAACCGCGCGAAGCTCGCGACCGACGCGTGCTCCATCGCCGCCACACCCGACCAGTGCTTCGCCAGCGCCCGGCGCGTCTTCCGGTTCAGGCCAGCCACTGACACGCCCAGCGGCGTCACCCAGTCCGTCCGGTACACATCCGACGCCTTCCGGGCGACGCCCTCGACCAGCAGCGGCCGACCGATGGCGCAGTTCTCTTCCTGGCAGACGTAGTAGTTGTCGGAGTAGTGCGGCGCGCAGTAGGGGCCCTCCTCGCTGTCCGTGCAGTCGTCGTCGACGCGGCAGACATCCGCGCTCTCGTCGCGGCAGGTGAGGTCCACCACGTATTCGCAGCCGTCGTGGAAGGAGGTCAGCGAGCACTCGCCGGAGGCGCAGTCATCGTTCGTCTTGCAGTCGACCGTCTTGCAGTACGCGTAGTCGCGCCCCGTGGGGACGAGCTCCGGCGTGATGCAGGCCTCGCCGGTGCCGCAGTCGGTGTCGACGGTGCAGGCGTAGGTGCAGCCGCAGTAGGTGGTGTCCTCGCCGGTGTCGTAGTAGCCGTAGCCGTCCCGATCGCCGCTCAGACAGCGCCCGTAGTCGCCGTCCGTACAGTCGGCGTCCGTCAGGCAGTCCAGATCCGCCTCCGTGCCCGCGCAGGTGTCGCCCGGGATCGTCGGATCCAGGGTCGCGACCTCGACGCGGTTCAGCGTGCCGTCCGCGCAGCGCTCGTAGCCAAGCGGCTGGCCTTCGCTGCCCAGCACGCTCTCGGCGTCCTCGCAGAGGCTCTCGGGCGTGATCTCGGTGTCGCCGCTGTCGCCGGGCTTGTCGGGGTCGGGGATGCAGCCCGGCAGGGTAGTCAGGCCGACCGCCGCGAACAGTGCGAGCTGGACAGAGGGATGCCTTGCGGATCGGATCATGATTTTTCTCACTCGGGAAAACGCCTCGTTACACCGAGGATACGGCAGGACTCAGGCGCTCACAACTTCGATTCTGCACAAACCATGGGGCGTTCACGCACTCATGTGTGCAGTACCGCACAGATCCTCGGACACGCCGGGGATCAGCGGCTGAGTGCGGATTTGATAAAACTCAACTTTCTTTGAGGCCGCTGTCGATCGCGCCGGTCGCCGTTCGTTGTCGGGTTGAAACACCGTCCGGATGCGGACACCCAAGGAGAACCGACATGGCTCGTCAAATCGGAAAGTTCGTCTGGCACACGCTCACCACCCCCAACGTCGACAGCGCGCTGGCCTTCTACGGCGAGGTCCTGGGCTGGGGCACGGCCAGCATGGACATGGGCGACTTCGAGTACAAGATGCTGGCCCGCGGCGAGAAGCAGCAGGCCGGCGTCGTGCCGCCCCAGGCTGAGGGCGTGCCTCCGCACTGGAAGTCCCACCTGTCTGTCGCTGATGTGGACGCCACCATCGCCGCCGTCGTCGCCAACGGCGGCGCCGTGATCGCCCCCGCGGTGGACATCCCCAACATCGGCCGCAACGCCGTCGTGGCCGATCCGCAGGGCGCGGCCTTCTCGATCTTTACGGCGGCGGACCCCTCCAACGAGGAGACCGCGGCGGATGGCTTCCACTGGGTCGAGCTGTGGTCCCCGGACGCCGAGGCCGTGCTGCCCTTCTACAAGGCGGTCTTCGGCTTCGAGGCCTCCAGCACGGACATGCCCCAGGGCACGTACTACCTGCTGAGCCACGGCGGCACCCTGCGCGCCGGGCTGATGACCTCGCCCAGCGCGGACATCCCGGCCATGTGGCTGCCCTACATCACGGTGGAGAGCGCCGACGAGGCCATGGTCCGGGTCAGCGATCACGGCGGCGAGGTCAAGCAGCCGCCCATGGACGTCCCCGGCGTGGGGCGCTTCGGTATGATCGCCGACAGCGCCGGCGCGGTCATCGGCCTCATCACCCCCGCCAGCCAGTCCTGAGCCCCCGGAGATCCCATGCAGTACCTGATGCTCATCTACTCGAACGAAGCGGCCCGGGCCGAGGCGACCCCCGAGGAGCAGGCGGCCACCATGAACGCCTACTTCGCCTTCAACCGGAGCCTGGCGGACGGCGAGCTGGTGGGCGGAGACGCCCTGCATCCGACGTCCACCGCCACGACGGTTCGGGTGCGTGACGGCAAGCGCACGGTCACCGATGGCCCCTTCGCCGAGACCCGGGAGCAGCTCGGCGGCTACTACCTGATCGAGGCGGCGAATCTGGACGAGGCCATCGCCATCGCCGCGCGCATCCCCGCGGCCCTGCATGGCAGCATCGAGATCCGCCCCGTGATGAACATCGGCTGAGCGCGTGGTGAGCCCCTCTCTGGAACGGCTCCATCGCGACGAGTACGGCCGCATCCTGGCCGCGCTCGCCCGCATCCTCGGCGACCTGGGGCTCGCCGAGGAGTGCGTGCAGGACGCCTTCGTGGCGGCGGTGGAGCGGTGGGACAGCGGGGGCGTGCCCCCGAACCCGGCGGCGTGGCTGACGCGGGTGGCGCGCAACCGGGCGATCGATCGGGTGCGCCGCCGCGGCCGCTTCCAGGAGCGTGAGCAGGCGCTGCGGGAGCTCATGCCCGAGGCGCCGCTGCCCACCGGCGCGCCGGCGCTGCCCGACGAGCGGCTGGCGCTGCTGTTCGCCTGCTGCCACCCGGCGCTGGACGAGTCCGTGCGGGTGCCGCTGACCCTGCGCGCGCTGGGCGGGCTCTCCACCCCGGAGGTCGCCCGCGCTTTTTTGGTGCCGGTGCCCACCATGGCGCAGCGATTGGTCAGGGCGAAGCGTAAGATTCGAGACGCGGGCATCGCGCTGAACGTGCCGGAGCCCCGCCACATGCCCGAGCGGCTCTCGGCCGTGCTGGCTGTCATCTACTTGATCTTCAGCGAGGGCTACGCCGCGACGAAGGGCGAAGATCTGGTGCGGCGCAGCCTCTGTGAGGACGCCATCTACCTGAGCCGCATGGTGCACGCGCTGAGCGGTGAGCGGGCCGCCGCCGGGCTGCTGGCGCTGCTGCTGCTGCACGACAGCCGCAGGGACGCCCGGGTGGGCGGGGACGGGGAGCTTGTCCGACTGGAGGATCAGGATCGCGGCGCCTGGGACCGCGAGGCCATCGCCGAGGGGCTGGCCCTGGTCGATGTCGCGCTGGCGGGGCCGGCGGAGAGCTACGGCATCCAGGCAGCCATCGCCGCGCTGCACGCCCGATCGTCACCCGAGCAGACGGACTGGGGGCAGATAGCCGGCCTCTATCGGGTGCTGTACCAGGAGACGGCGTCGCCGGTCGTGCGGCTCAACCACGCGGTCGCGGTGGCCATGGCGCTGGGGCCCGCCGAGGGGCTGGCGCTGCTGGATGAGCTGGCGGCCGAGGGGGTGCTCGAGGGCTACCACCTGCTGCCCGCCGCCCGCGCGGATCTGCTCGCCCGGCTGGGCGCCTGGCGGGAGGCCGCGGCGGCCTATCGGGCGGCCCTGACGATCGTCTCCAACGAGCCTGAGCGGCGCTTCCTGCTCAGACAGCTCGCGCGCTGTGAAGCGGCGTCGAGCTCTTGATCGCGGGCTCGATCAGGAGCCCTCGGACACAGGGCAGGACGATCTGAACGAGGGCGTGCTCGCGGACCGCGCGCCGGCGATCGGGGGAGAGGATGCCGTGCTCATCGAGCCCCGCGGGGCCGCTCATGTCGACGTCGAGGTAGCTGGCGATGGCCTCGTCGAAGGCGCCGGCGGCGACAGCCCGCAGGGCGGGGTTCTCCTCCAGCATCCACTTCAGGGTCTTCCAGGCCAGCGCCGAGTGGCGGGTCTCGTCCTCGGCGATCTGCCGGAGCGCGGCCTCCAGCGCGGGGTCGGCCACGCCATCGGCGGCGGCGATGGCTTCGGCGACGCCGATCGTCTCGCCCACGCAGGCCTCCATGATCAGCCCGCGCAGGATGCCGATGACGTCGGTGTCCATGGTCACGCCGTCCAGGCTGAGCGGCCCGGGGCCCACGTCCACGCCGGCGAAGGCGGAGGCGATGCCGAAGGTGGTCTGCGCGTGCCGGACCTCGTCCGCGCCCGCCGCCTGGGTCTCCAGCAGCAGCTCGGGGGGCGCGCCCAGCGCCATCAGCTGCAGCGAGAACCGCGCGAAGCTCGCGACCGACGCGTGCTCCATCGCCGCCACGCCCGACCAGTGCTTCGCCAGCGCCCGCCGCGCCTTCCGGTTCAGCCTCGACGCCGAGACGTCGATCGCGTCCCGCCAGTCGTCGCGCGACACGCTCGCGGCCTTCCGCGCGACCCCCTCGACCATCAGGGGGCGGCCGATATCGCAGTCCGCTTCGTGGCAGGAGTAGGACTCGGAGTCCGGGAAGCACTCGCCGCTGTCTGCGCAGTCATCGTCGGAGTGACAGGCATCGACGGCCTCATCGCGGCACGTCACCTTCAGGGACTCGCTGCAGCCGTCGTGGAACCTGGAGACGCCGCACTCGTCGGAGTCACAGTCCGCGCCGGTGGCGCAGGAGCTGCCCACGCAGATCGGGTAGGACGCGTCGTTGCCGACGACCCCGGGCGCCAGGCAGACCTGGTTGATGCCGCAGTCCGAGTCGACCGAGCAGCTGTAGGCGCAGCCGCAGTAGGTGGTGTCCTCGCCGGTGTCGTAGTAGCCGTAGCCGTCCCGATCGCTGCTCAGGCAGCGCCCGTATTCGCCGTCGGTGCAGTCGGCGTCCGTCAGGCAGTCCAGATCCGCCTCCGTGCCCGCGCAGGTGTCACCCGGGATCGTCGGCGTCTGGGCCACATCCCCGACGCGGTTGATCGCGCCGTCGGCGCAGCGCTCGTAGCCGCTGGACTCACCGCTGGCGTTCAGCAGGCTCTCCGGATCCTGGCACAGCGAGGTCGTCGCGGTGTCGACGGTCGCGGTGTCGTCGGTCGTGGAGGCGGTGTCCTCCTTCTCGGTGGGGTCACAGCCCAGCAGCCCCAGCGCGGCGAAGAGGGATACCTGAACGGAGAGATATCGCTTGGATGTCGTCATGCGGCGCCTCAAGGGGACTACTCGGTGTAGACCCACTCATACTCGGGGATGTCGTAGGGCAGCCAGTCAGTGGCCTCCTCGAAGCCCCGGGCGGCGTCGAGGTGGGCGGTGACCGCGACGTTGATCAGGTCGTGCGCGTAGTCGGGGTCGATGGGCAGATCCTGGCAGTCGCCGGTGGTGGGCAGCAGGTAGCACATGTCCGAGAAGGTGAAGTGATCGGCGTCCACCAGCTCGGCGAGGTAGCGCGGGGTGATCGTCAGGTCGTCGTAGATGGGGGCCACCAGACCCGCCATCGTTGTCGTCGTGTCGTTGCCGCCGCCCAGCACCAGGGTGGGCGCGGCGACGTCCGGGAGGGTGCCGGAGAGCACCTCGTGGCCGGCGGGCGCCATGGGGAAGGCAGCCCAGACCCGATCGCGGTCGCCGATGTCGGCGAAGTCCGAGCCGGGGTTGGCCGCCTCCCACCAGGCCGGCGCGTCGCAGAGCCAGCCGTAGTCGTCCTCGCAGAACGCCTCGGCGGCGGCCACGTCGATGCCGCCGCCGGCGACGGCCATGGTGGTGTAGCCGCCGAAGGAGTGGCCGCCCATGGCGTAGCCCGCGTCGGGATCGACGCAGCCCTCGAGGGGGTGACCGCTCTCCTGGGACGCGGCGACGAGCCAGTCGAAGCTGTCGCTGATGTCGCCGGGCCGGCGGAACACCAGCTCCTCCAGCATGCTGTCATCTTGATCGAGGAAGGTGTTGTGGGTGTGATCCGGCGCGGCCACCACGTAGCCGCGGGCCGCGAGCCACTCGGTCAGGAACATCGACTGGTAGCGGATGCCTGTGTTGCCGTGGCTGAACATCACCACCGGCCGCGGGGTGTCGCAGGCCGGGGCCTCCTCGTCGAGGGCGCCGTAGGTGAAGAGATCGTCGTACTCGTGGAGCGAGCCGTCGGTCGCCTCCGTCGGGTACCAGACCTGGAGGGTGGTCTCCACCCCGTCGCTGACGGTGATGGGGAAGGCCTCGGTGGACGCCTGGTACTGACCGGGCTGATCGGGGGCCAGGAAGGCCTCCTCGGCGCTGGCGGCGTCGTCTTTCTCGGAGGCGCAGGCGAACAGGAGCAGTGCAAGCATTCCCGCAACCTACCCGGTCGAGCGCAGCTCCGCCGTCGAAGCGCCCGCGGGCAGTAGCGCGGCTCGCACCTCGGACCAGTCCAGCACCGGCGTCACCCAGCCCGGGACGACGACCCGGGGCTTCTGGTGGCCGAACAGGTAGCGGTTGGGGGTGATCCCCCGGAGGTGCCGCAGCACGTCAAGCCGGTCGTCCACGAAGTGAGTGAGGCGGAGCTGCCGGCAGTGGATGGCCTTGTCCGGGCGCTTCGGGCAGAAGCGGAGCTGGGACGGGTTCAGGCCGGTCTGCTGGTAGAAGCGCTGGTGGCGGAGCCAGTCTCGGGAGCGCCGCTGGATGCGGGGCCCGCACTTGGAGACGAGCCAGACCCGGCCCTCGTAGAAGTCGACCAGCTCGCGGATGACCTCGAAGGCGCCGGGGCTCGGCGGGGTCTCCATGGCGTCGGCGTCGGAGCCCCCGAGGAAGGAGGTGTCCTCCTTGCCGGCGGTGCCCGCGGGGTTGATGATCACCCGCCCGATGTCCAGACCGATGCGGATCTGCTGAGCGGCGTGGCCGCGCTGATTCTTTCGCTTGATGCTCATTTCTTCCTCTCAAAGCCTGTGTTTCGAGGAGAAGGTAGGCAGTGCATAAACTCAGGGGAAATGATAGTTTTTGATTAGCTATCAGGATTTTTTATGAACCTGGAAAGACTGGCCTCCTTCAGCGTCTTCTCGGAGCACCTGAACTTCACCCGGGCCGCGGCCGCGCTGCACATGACTCAGCCCGCCCTGCACGCTCAGGTGAAGCGGCTCTCCGGGGAGCTGGGGGTGACGCTGTACCGCCGGGAGGGGCGGCGGCTCGTGCTCACGCCGCAGGGGCTGGAGGCGGCGGCGTTTGCTCGGGAGGTGTCCGAGCGCTGCGCCCGCTTCGAGGGCTCGCTCCGGGGGGAGGCGCCGGGCCCGGTGGTGCTCGCGGCGGGCGAGGGCTCCTACCTGTACCTGCTGGGCACCGCGCTGCGCGCCTACCTCGCGGCGCCGGCTGCCCCCCTGACGCCGCTGACGATGAACGCGGAGGGGGTCGTCGCGTCGCTGAAGTCCGGAGAGGCCCACCTCGGGGTGGCCGCGCTCGACACCGCGCCCCCGGGGCTACAGGTCGAGACGCTGACCGCCATGGAGCTGGCGCTGGTGATGCCCGCGGATCACCCGCTGGCCGCCAGGCGCACCGCGCGCCTGTCGGATCTGCGCGGCGCGCCGCTGGTGGTGCCGCCCGCGGGTCGCCCGCACCGCGCGCTGCTCGCCCGACACCTCGCGGCGGCGGGGGTGGAGTGGTCGGTCGCGGTGGAAGCCCACGGCTGGCCGCTGATGATGCGCTTCGTGTCGCTGGGGGTCGGCCTCGCGGTGGTCAACGGCTGCTGCCGCCCGCCGGAGGGGCTCGTCTCCAGGCCGATCCCCGCCCTGCCGGGGCCCCGCTATCTGCTGCTTCGGCGCCCGGCCCGGCAGCTCCCACCAGCCGCTCATCAGCTGGAGCGGCTGCTCGTCAAGCACCGGGACGCTTGGAAGAGGAGCTAACGGCCTGAGCTGCCTGAGCTGCCTGAGCTGCCTGAGCTGCCTGAGCCGGTGTCGTCCGAGCTGCTCACCCTGGACACGCTCATGCCCATGAGGGGCTGGGCGTCCGTGCCGCGATCGTCCCGGCCGTTGGCGATCAGCCGCAGCAGCGCGCTGCCGGAGAGCGCGTAGTCGCCGTCGAGGTTGGAGATGTCCTCGATCATGATGCCCAGCGCGAAGGGCAGCTCCATGGCGCCGTCCGTCGGCGCGGCGATCGCCCCTCCGAGCATGATGGCGGAGGAGGGGAGGTGGGCGTCGACCTGGATCGCGTCCAGCGCCGCGCTGGAGGCGAGGAGCAGGCCGTCGCCGTCATCGACGAGGTCGTTCAGGTTCCAGAGGCTCACGCCATACCAGCGGGGAACCTGGCCCTCGGCGGCGGAGGAGACGGTCCACTCGAGCTCGACGTTGATCTGGTTCCACTCCTGCTCGCCGTCGAGGCCGTCGAGCCAGACGAGCCCCTCGAAGGCCGCGGAGTTTTCGGGATCCAGGCGGTAGCCCTCGTCCTCGACGCGCACCACGCCGGGCTTCAGGCTCAGGTTGCCGAGGCCCTCCTCGACGGTGTCGTACCAGTAGCGGTTGCAGCCCGCCAGCATCATCCAGGTCAGCAGCACGGCGCCTCCAGATCGGTACTACCAGCACCCTCGGTGCTAATTGTAGTCCAGCGGGTCCACCAGCGTGAACGGGGCGATCTCGGCGTTGAAGCTCACGCCGCCGTCGCGGATCATCTCGAAGGTGCCGTGCATGGTGCCCATGGAGGTCGAGAGCGGACAGAAGGAGGTGTACTGGAAGGTGGCGCCCGGGACGAGGCGCGGCTGCTCTCCGACCACGCCCGGACCGCGGACGTGCTCCTCGCGGCCGGTGGCGTCGGTGATGACCCAGTGGCGCGAGAGGAGGCGCGCGGGCTTGGAGCCGGTGTTCTCGATGCGGACGGTGTAGGAGAAGAACCAGTGCCGCCCGGCGGGGTCCGAGCGCTCCGGGTGGTACCGCGGTGAGACGGTGACGGTCACGCCCTCGGTGGTCGTCGCGGATGAAGTGGTCATATCAGTCATGCTTCGCTCCAGGGCCCATCCAGCGTCCGTGAATAACCTGCTGAGGGGACTACTCCAGCGCGACGTCCAGCTGCTCGTCGCCCCGCTCCACCGTCAGCGACATGCCGGGCCCGCTGTACAGGTGCAGCGCGGCGTCGGAGAGCCTGGGGTGCAGGCTGGTGAGGTCCAGGCCGAAGAGGCTCACCCCGGCGATCACGTCCCCCTCGCTCAGCCCCGCCCGCTCGGCGGCGCTGCCCTCCGCGATGGCGTCGATGAGGAGCTCCCCGCCGCCGCCGGTGACAAGCTCGAAGCCCTGCTCCTCGGGCAGCTCCGTGCTCAGCGTCTCCAATTCCACCCAGGCCGAGCCATGCTCGCCATCCTCGCCCAGGCTGACCGCCACCGCCTGCAGCGGGTTCCTGGCCGGGTAGACGAGGTAGTCCCCCGGGGGCAGGCCCTGGATCTCGAAGAGGCCCTCGTCCAGCGAGGTCTCGCCGCTGACCGGCATGGCGATCGCCCCCTCCTCCGCGAGGGTGCAGAGCACCATCCCTCCGACCACGGGCTCGCCGGTCAGCCCGTCGCGCAGCACCCCCTCGATAGACCCGCCCCCGTCCATATCGATGGCGCCCAGATCCTCGACGCGATCCTCGATCGCCACCTGCGGCGCGCTCCGCTCCTCGTCGTCCACGAGCACGGTGACGCGCCACACCCCGGGCCGAAGCCCCTCGATCAGGAAGCGCCCGTCTGCATCACAGCGCCCCTCGCGCGCCGTGAAGAGCCCCCGTGGGATGTCCTCCACCAGCCCTCGCGGCACCCGGATCACCTGGAGCTCGCAGCGATCGACCGGCTCCCCGCCCAGCAGCACCTCGCCCGTGATGCCGCCGCCGTACCGCATATCCAGCCACACGACCTCCGCGCCCTCGGGCACCCGGGCCGCCTCGCCGCCGCCGCGGATGACCGCGTCGGCCCCCGGGCACTCACAGACCAGCGGCTCGCCGTAGCAGGGCTGGCCGAGCATCAGCGCCGGGTGGGTGCACATCACGCTGGGCTGCAGCGAGGCGCAGGAGTCATCGGGCAGCCCAGCGCAGTAGACCTCGACGTCGTGGATGGCGGCCAGCGTGAAGTCCACCGTGGCGCCGCCCTCCGAGGGCATCGTCACCTCGCGCCCGTCGGACACGTGGTTGTTGTAGGTGGCCCGCAGCGTGCCGGCGGCGCCCGGCGTGACCCACATGGCGTAGTCGCCGCCGGCGTCCGTGGCCCGGGACCACTCGTTCAGTTGCACGGTGGCCCCCTCGATGGGCGCGCCGGTGGGATCGGAGACCCTGCCGTCGAGCAGCACGCCCGCCGTCATCGACAGGGTGAGCTCGGAGTCGAACGCCGTGTCCTCGATGTGGGTGAACGCTGGCGTGAACCCCTCGGCGGTGGCGCTGGCTCTCAGCGCCCCGCAGGGCGCGGTCTCGAAGGCGCAGCGCCCCTCCGCGTCTGTGTGACAGGGCAGCCAGGGGTAGAAGAGGCCGTCTCCTTCGGCGGTGAAGTTGGCGTAGAGCCGCGCGCCGGGGATGGGCTCGTCGGTGCCTTCGCGCAAGATCGTCACCGTCACCGGGCAGCGCTCCAGCGCGTCGGGCGCCACACTGACGGAGCGCCGCGTGACGCGCTCCACGCGGGGCGTCGGGCGCGTCGCGAGGTCAGGGGCGGCCGGCGGCGGGACCATGACCCAGCGGAAGAGGCCCAGGCAGACCCCGATTGACAACAAGCCGAAGGAGAAGACTCCGAGCACGAAGCGGCCACGACGCATACAACAATGGTAGCCCGGTGAGGCCCCCGCAGACCGTGACTCCGTTTTGAGTTACACTATGGGAAACGACCCGGAGCTGTCGACGTGCATGAAGCGGCCATCGCCCAGCTAACCGAGCTGGGACTCACGCGAAACGAAGCCCTGGCCTATCTGACCTTGCTGGAGGAGTCCGACGAGGAGGGCGCGACCGGCTACGAGGTCGCCAGCCGCTCGGGCATCCCGCGCTCGGCCGTCTACTCGGTGCTGCGGCGGCTGGAGGAGTCGGGGGCGGCCTTCTGCACGGGCGAGAAGCCCGCGCGCTACCTGCCCACCGCCCCCGATCGCTTCGTGGCCCAGATGCGCCGCACGAACCAGGCGCGGCTGGAGCGCCTGACGGAGAGCCTCGGCCGGGTGCCCAAGCGGGCGCGGCCGGAGCCCATCTGGAGCCTCTCCCGCTACGATGAGGTGGTGGGCCGCATCGAGACGATGATCCGCGGCGCGCAGCACTCGCTGTACCTCTCGCTGTGGTCCCGGGAGCTGGATCGCCTGATGCCCGCGCTCCGCTCGGTGGCCGACCGGCCGCTGCACCGTGTGCTGCACAGCCCCGATCACATCCTCGATCCCCCGCCGGGCTTCGCCTGCTGGACCGACGACGCGGCGAGCGAGAACGGCAACGGCAAGGCCGCGTGGTCCCACAAGGTGCTGGTGGTGGTGGACCGCCAGGAGGCGCTCATCGGCGGCTCGGAGCCCGCCTCGGACAACCACGCGGTGCTGACGACGAACCCCTCGCTGGTCGACATGGCGACGAACCACATCATCCTCGACATCACGCTCCTCGCCCGCCGCCTGGGCCGGGACTGCGCGGACGACGTGAGCCCGATGATGCGCCCGCACCTGGAGCCTCGCGGGTGAAGCTGGCGCCGCCCGCTGTCGTGATCTTGATCGCGTCGGCGGGGTGCGCGCCCTCTCGGGACTGCGCGGCGGAGCTCTGGTACCTCGACGGGGGGGCGGGTGAGGTCGCGGTGACGGGGGACTTCAACGGCTGGGGCTCGCAGCCCATGGAGACGGACGGCGCGGGCACCTGGCACGCACGGCTCGAGCTGCCAGCGGGCGCCTACGAGTACCTGATCGAGGTCGACGGCGAGGCGGCGATGGACCCCTTCGCGCCGCTGACGCGCTGGGACGGCGAGGACGAGGTGTCGCTGCTGCGGGTGGCGGACTGCGCGCAGCCCGCGCTGGCGCTGGAGAGCGCGGAGGTCACTGCGTCGGGCGCGCTGGCGGTGGAGGCGACCTGGCTGCGCGGCGCGGGCGGCGCCCGGCTGGCTGGCGCCGAGGCGGAGACCTTCGATGGGAGCACGCTCGCGGTGTCGCTGCGCTCTCGGGGGCGGATCTCCGTTGCGGCGTCCGGGCTGCCGCCGGGCAAGCACACGGTCCTGCTCAGGGCCTGGGACGGGGACGACGACGAGGCGACGCTGCGGGTGCCGCTGTGGGTCGAGGACGCGCCGAGGGACTGGGAGGACGCCCTCATCTATCAGGTGATGGTGGACCGCTTCGCCGACGCGGGCGGGGGGCTCTCGGAGCCCGACGCCCCCGGCGATCGGGCCGGCGGTGACCTCGTCGGCCTGCTGGCGGCGCTGGAGAGCGGCTACTTCGAGCAGCTCGGCGCGGACACGCTCTGGCTCTCGCCGATGTACCAGAACCCCGACGGCCGCTGGCCGGGCGCGGACGGCCGGGAGTACGAGGGCTACCACGGCTACTGGCCCATCGCGCCGGCCGGGGTGGACGAGCGGTTCGGCGGCGACGACGCGCTCAGGGCGCTGGTCAGCGCGGCCCACGCCCGGGAGATCCGGGTGATCCTCGACGTGGTGCCGAACCACGTTCACGAGCAGCATCCCTGGTACGACGCGTCGCCCGAGTGGTTCAACGACGACCCGGACTGCATCTGCGGGGACTACACCTGCCCCTGGTCCGACGCCATCGAGACCTGCTGGTTCACCGGGTACCTGCCGGATCTGGACTGGACCGAGCCCGAGGTGGCGGAGGCGGTGGCGCCGGCGACGGTCGCCTGGGCGCTGGACTACGACCTCGACGGCATGCGGATCGACGCGGTGCCCATGATGCCCCGGGCCGCGCTGCGGGAGCTGGTCGCCGGGCTGGGCGACGCGCTGGAGAGCGGCCCCACGCGCTTCTACACGCTGGGCGAGACCTTCACCGGCCCCGAGGACTACGCGGACATCCGCACCAACCTCGGGCCCTTCGGCCTGGACGGGCAGTTCGAGTTCCCGATCCTCTGGGCGCTGCGCGATCTCATCGCCTGGGAGGTCGGCGACGCCTCGGACCTCGCGGCGGTGATCGACGAGAGCCTGGCCCAGTGGGCGGGCTCGGGCTCGGTGATGGCGCCCTTCGTGGGCAACCACGACATGACCCGCTTCCTGAGCGAGGCCGCGGGCTCGGACCTGTCCTCCCCCTGGGATCGGCCGCCCGACGCCCCCGCCGAGGCGCTGCCCTACGACAAGCTGGTGATGGCCCAGGCCGTCGCGCTGACCCTGCCCGGGGCGCCGGTGATCTACTACGGCGACGAGTACGGCCAGCCCGGGGCCAACGACCCGGACAGCCGCCGGGTGATGCGCTTCGCCGACGATCGCAGCGCCCTGGAGGCCGACACCTTCGCCCGCGTCGCCCGCCTGGGCCGCGCCCGCCGCTGCAGCCACGCCCTGCGCCGGGGTAGCTACCAGCCGCTGCTGGCCGACGGTGCCGCCCTGGCCTTCCTGCGCGACGCCGGGGACGGCCTGCCCGCCCTGACCGCGATCAACGCCAGCGACGAGGCCATCGACCTCACGCTGCCCCTCGACGCGGGCGCCGCGCACGCCGTGGACCGCTTCGTGGACGTCATCGACGGCGAGGTCTTCCTCTCCGCCGGCGACCCCGCGCTGACCCTGCCTCCGTGGACCGCCCGGGTCTTCCTGCCCGACACCCTCGACTGCCTGAACGAGGTTCTGCAATGACCGTGATGATCCTGCTGGCCCTGGTGGGCTGCCGCGACCCGGACTGCGTCTGGGACTGGTGCGAGGACGCGCCGGAGACGATCCCCTGGGAGCCCGGCCTGGGGGACACCGCCGGCGACGAGTACGGCAGCGGCGGCGGGGGCGGTGATGACGGCGGCGCTGACAGCGGCGGCGCTGACACCACCGACACCACCACCGAGGAGCAGCCCGACGTCGAGATCGTCGCGGTGCGCTCCTGCGACGTGGTGATCCAGCACAAGCCCAACGGCAGCTACGGGACCGTTGAGGTCGCGGGGGAGTTCAACGGCTGGACACCCGAGGCCCTGAGCGGGCCGGACGGCGAGGGCTTCTACACCCTGACCGTGCCGGACCTGGGCTACTCGCCGGGGGAGTACGCCCACAAGTTCGTCTACGACGGCGGCTACGAGGGCGCGCCGCCGGCCAACGCCTACGCCAAGTGGACCGACGGCGCGGAGAACCGCAACCTGCGGGTGGGGGACTGCACCGCGCCGCTGCTGCAGGTGGTCAGCGCGGCGTCGGATCCATCGGGGCGGGTGGAGGTTGAGCTGCAGTTCGCCTCCTCGGTGGACGAGCACCCGCTGGACACCGGCGCCATCGTGGCCACGGTGGGCGGCGTGCCGGTGACCCCGGAGGTCGACGTCGAGGCGGGCACCATCCGGGTGTACGCGGACGGGCTGGCCCCGGGCAAGCACACGGTGCGGGTCAGCGCGTCGGACTCGGCGGGCACGCCCTCGGAGAACCGCACCTTCACCCCGCTGTGGGTGGAGGACGAGCCCTTTCAGTGGGACGACGGCTTCATCTACTTCGCCTTCACCGACCGCTTCCGCGACGGCGACTACGGCGCGGATCCACTGGGCCCGATCGAGGGCCTCGCGGAGTGCTCCAACTACCAGGGCGGGGACTTCCTCGGCGTGCTGGACGCCATGGAGGAGGGCTACTTCGCGGACCTCGGCGTCAACACCATCTGGCTCTCGCCCATCTACGAGAACCCTGACGGCGCCTACCTCGGCACCGACGGCACCAACTACTTCTCGGGCTACCACGGCTACTGGCCCGTCGATCCCACGGGCATCGAGGAGCGCTGGGGCGACTTCGAGGTGGACAGCGAGGCGCGGCTCAAGGAGCTGATCGACACAGCCCACCGAAGCGGCATCCGCGTCATGTTCGATCTGGTGCTCAACCACGTGCACGAGGACCACGTCTACATCGACGAGTACCCCGATCTGTTCGGCGGGGGCTGCGTCTGCGGCACGGACGGCTGCGCCTGGGAGGAGAAGCCGGTCGAGTGCTGGTTCACGGACTACCTGCCGGACATCAACTACCAGCAGCACGCGCTGGTGGAGCGGGTGATCGCCGACACGCTCTGGCTCGTCGATGAGTACGACGTGGACGCGCTCCGGGTCGACGCGGCCAAGCACATGGACCACGTCATCATGCGCACCCTGTCCATGCGGGTTCGCGACGACATGGAGCGGGGCGGGGCCGCGGACTTCTACATCGTGGGCGAGACCTTCACCTCGGACCACGACACGCTGATGGACTACATCAACGACACCGAGCTGGACGGGCAGTTCGACTTCCCGGTGTACTACAACATCCGGGACGCCTTCGTGTACGGCGGCTCGTTTTACGACCTCGAGGACTCGGTCGCCTACAACCTGAGCCGGTACGGCGACTACCTGATGTCGCCCTTCCTGGGGAACCACGACATCGAGCGCTTCGCGACCGCGTACACGGGGGCGACCGGGGACTGCTGGAGCGGGTACTACGAGGATCCGATGGCCGACGGCGGGGGCTCGGTGACCGAGTGGGAGCTGATCAACCGCATGTCGATGGCGTTTGCGTTTACGCTGACGCAGCCGGGGGTGCCGCTGCTGTACTACGGCGATGAGATCGGGCTCCACGGGGGCGGCGACCCGGACAACCGGCGCATGATGAGCTTCGATCCGTATCTGTCGGGCAACCAGGAGACGCTGCTGGACCGGGTGAAGGCCATCGGCCAGGCGCGGGTGGGGAGCGCGGCGCTGCGGCGCGGTGAGCGGGTGCAGCTCTGGGTGGAGCAGGACGTGATCGCCTACGCGCTGGATAACGGCGGCGGGGACGTGGCCATTGTGGCCATGAACCGGGGCGGGGCGACGACGATCAGCCCGGACGTCTCGGCGCTGGGGGTGTCCGGGGCGACGTTCGTGGACGCGCTGGATGGGTCGCGGCGGGTGAGCGAGAGCGGGGGATCGGTGTCGATCGCCCTCGGGAGCTGGGACTACGCGCTGATGGTGGTCGAATGATCGCGCTCATGCTCGCGGGCATCGTCATTGAGCCCCCCGCGATCGCCGCCGACGCTCAGCTCGGCAGCTACGGCCGCGTCCAGGCCTCCACCGATCTCGACGGCGGCCAGGGCGACGCGGTCAACGTCGTCAGCTACGGCACGCGCCTGGAGAAGGCGCCCTACATGGAGCTGGACATCCTCCTCACCGAGGAGGCCGACGACGGCGCCCGCTTCACCGCAGTCATCACCACCGCGCTGGCGGGCGAGCTCTTCCACTACACCGGCGAGTGGGACGCGGATCTGGCGCTCCGCAACCTGTTCGTGGGCGCCGACGGCTTCACCGCTGCTCCCATCCACGCCTGGGCCGGCTCCCGCATGGTGCGCGGCGACGACGTGCACCTGCTGGACTTCTGGCCCATGGACGATCTGAACCTCGTGGGCGGCGGCTTCGCGGTCACGCCCGAGGGCTGGACCATCGCGGGCTCGGTCGGGCTCAACCGGCTGGAGGGCGGGGACTGGCAGTCCCAGGTCTACCCACTGCCCGTCGAGGGCGGGGTGGGCACCGAGGACGTCTTGATCCTCGATCGCCAGCGGTCGGTGGGGGCCGCGCGGGTGGATCGGCTCATCGGCGAGCCGGACGAGGCGCTGCGGCTGCGCTTCTACGGGGAGGGTCACCGGCTGCCCGAGGGCACGCGCATCGTGGAGGAGCTGATCGAAGAGGCGCTGCCGGCGGATCGCGGCGCGGTGCTGGGGGCCCAATTCTCGGGTTGGAGCTCCGAGGGCTTCTTCCATGTGTGGTACCGGCTGGCCACCGGGCTGGCCGCCTACGATGAGCTGGGAATCCCCACGGACGGGTTCGCCGCGGACGACACGGTGACGGCCGCCCGGCAGCACCGGCTGGCGACGGCCGGCAACGTCGAGAGCGAGCGCGGCGCGGTGATGGTGGGGGCCTACCTCCAGCGCCACACAGACGCGGACAGCGCAGCGGATGACGTGGACGATCGCTGGGAGGGCAACGTGGCCATTCGACCGCAGCTCTTCGTGGGGGAGCACGTCAACCTCGGGCTGGAGCTGTCCCACCAGTGGCTCGTGCCCGACGGGCTGAACCCGCGCACGGACGCCTGGGACGTGCCGCAGGTGAGCAAGCTCGCGCTGCTGCCGGCGATCCAGCCGAGGCCGGGCAGCTTCGCCCGCCCGCAGATCCGACTGCAGTATGTGGCGACCCTGCTCAACGACGACGCCCGGCGCTGGTACGCCTACCAGGACGAGCGCGCCCGCTACAACCTCCAGCACTTCGTCGGCGTCGGCGCCGAGTGGTGGATCAACTCCGCCAACTACCGCGTCGCCTCCCAGTGACCGCGACGGGCGGCCGAACCGCGGGGGAGGGATAAGAGGGGCAGCCCGCTTGGAGCGCTGTCATGTCCAACCCCGCCCGCCCTGGCCTCGAAGCCATCCTCCGCCCCCGCTCCATCGCGGTCATCGGCGCCTCCAACCGACCGGACACCATCGGCGGCGAGATGATGCGCAACCTGCTGCGCAACGGCTTCCAGGGCCCCGTCTACCCCATCCACCCCACCGCGACGGCGGTGCAGTCCGTGCGCGCCTGGCCGGACATCCGGGAGGTGCCGGGGCCGGTGGACCTGGCGGTGATCGCCCTGCCTCGGGACAAGGTGCTGCCCGTGGCCGAGGCCTGCATCGAGCACGGCGTGAAGGGCATCGTGGTCATCACCGCCGGCTTCAAGGAGATCGGCGGCGAGGGCGCGGCGCTGGAGCAGGCGCTGGTCGAGAAGGTCCGCGCGGCCGGGGTGCGGCTTGTGGGGCCCAACTGCCTGGGGGTGGTGAGCACCGACCCCGACACCCGCCTGGACGCCACCTTCGCCCCGACCTTCCCCCCCGAGGGCAACGTCGCGGTCGCCAGCCAGTCCGGCGCGCTGGGGGTGGCCATGCTGGACTACGCCAGAGATCTGAACATCGGCGTCAGCGACTTCGTGAGCATGGGCAACAAGGCCGATGTCTCCGGCAACGACCTGCTGGCCTGGTGGGGGGACGATCCCCGCACGCGGGTGGTGCTGCTCTACCTGGAGAGCTTCGGAAACCCGCTGAAGTTCGTGCGAACCGCCCGCAAGGTCACCCGCACCAAGCCCATCGTGGCCGTCAAGAGCGGTCGATCCAGCCGGGGCCTGCTGGCCGCCAGTAGCCACACCGGATCGCTGGCCGGCGCGGATCGCGCGGTGCAGGCGCTGGTGGATGAGACCGGCCTCATCCGGGTGGACACGGTGGAGGAGCTCTTCGACATGGCGGCCTTCCTGGCCCACCAGCCCGTGCCGCGCGGCCGCCGGGTCGGCATCCTCACCAACGCGGGCGGCCCCGGCATCCTCGCCACCGACGCCTGTGAGGCCAACGGGCTGATCGTGCCGGATCTGCCGGAGGCGCTGGGCGACGCGATTCGCGCCTTCCTGCCGCCCGAGGCCAGCGTGCGAAACCCCGTGGACATGATCGCCTCCGCGACCCCGGAGGCCTACGAGAAGGCCACCCGGCTGATGCTGGAGAGCGAGGCGCTGGACGCGCTGATCGTCCTCTTCGTGCCGCCCATCGTCACCGACCCCGAGGCGGTGGGGAAGGCCATCGCCCGCGCCTCCCTGGGCATCGACAAGCCTGTGATCTCCTGCTTCATGGGCCGCCACGGCGTGCCCAGGGCGCTGGCCGCGATCAAGCGCGCCCACATCCCCTCCTACGCCTTCCCGGAGTCCGCCGTCCGGGTGCTGGCTCGCGCCACCCTCTACGGCGAGTGGCTGGCCCGGGACGAGGGCGTCGTCCCCGAGCTGAGCGGCTTCGACCTCGAGGCCGCGCGGCAGGCGCTGGTGTCGGCCCGCGAGCGGCTGGGGGGCTCCGGCTGGCTCACCCCGGATGAGGTCACGGGCGTGCTCACCGCCGCGGGGATCGCCTCTCCGCCGGCCCAGGTGGCGGCGAGCTCCGGCGAGGCCGCGGCCGCGGCCAGAGCGCTGGGCTTCCCGGTGGTGCTCAAGCTGGTGGCTGACGGGGTGGAGCACAAGACGGACGTGGGCGGCGTCCAGCTTGATCTACGCAACGAGACGGACGTCTTTGACGCCTACGAGCGCATCGCCGCCGAGCTGAAGGCCCGGGTGCCGGGCGCCGTGATGAGCGGGGTGCTGGTGCAGCCCATGGTGGAGGGCGGGGTCGAGGTCATCGTGGGGCTGGTGCGCGATCCGGCCTACGGCCCGCTGGTCATGTTCGGCCTGGGCGGGATCCATGTGGAGCTGCTCAAGGACGTGCGCTTCCGCATCCCGCCGCTGACGGATCGCTCCGCCGCCGAGCTTGTGCGCTCGGTCCAGGGCTTCCCGCTGCTGGACGGCTGGCGCGGCGCGCCCGCCGCGGACCTCCCGGCGCTGGAGGAGCTCCTCTGCCGGGTCGGCGCGCTGGCCGACGGCTGCCCGGAGATCGTGGAGATGGATCTGAACCCGGTCAAGGTGCTGCCCGCCGGTCAGGGCTGCATCGCCGTCGACGCCCGCATCCGGGTTTAAGTCCCCGTAGACTGAGCCGCATGTAGACTGAGCCGCATGCTGGCTCTCGCGCTCTCCCTCCTCCTCGCCGCCACCGGCTGCGGCAAGGAGGCGCCGCCCTCAAGCGATGACCTCCCGGACAGCGCGGTCTTCGACACGTCCGACAGCGCGCCTGTGGACAGCGCCCCCGCGGACAGCGCCGCCGACAGCGCCGCCGAGACCGCGTCACCCGACACCGGCGGCGGCCAGGCGATCTGGATCAGCGAGCTGCTGGCCGCCAACGAGGACGGCCTCACGGACGGCGACGGCGACAGCTCGGACTGGATCGAGCTGTACAACCCCGGCCCCGAGGCCGCGGCGCTGGGCGGCTGGGGGCTGAGCGACGACCCGGACGACCCCTGGCGGTGGACCCTGCCCGAGGCCGCGCTGGCGCCTGGGGGCTACCTGCTGATCTTCGCCTCGGGCAAGGGCGAGGCCGGGCCGAGCGGGGAGCTGCACGCGCCCTTCAAGCTCAGCGCCGACGGCGAGTCTCTGGCGCTGACCCGCCCCGACGGCTCGCTGGCGGACGCGCTGGTCTACCCCGCGCAGCGTGAGGACGTCTCCTACGGGCTGTCCCAGGTGGTGAGCGCCCAGTCGCTGATCGCCGACGGGAGCCCGGCGCTGCTGTCCCTGTCCGAGGCGCCTGGCTGGACCGGCCTCGACTTCGACGACGGGGGCTGGACGCCGGTCACGCTGGCGGTGGGCTACGACGGCGGCGTGTCCGAGGCGCCGCCCGAGAACCTGGCCCTGTTCCAGGCGACCGACCAGTCCAGCGACGGCTACGGCTACACCGGCGATCAGGCCGTGGACGGTGAGCTCAGCTCCTTCAGCCACACCGGCGACGGCGATCTGGAGCCCTGGTGGTCGGTGACGTTGGCCGAGGACACCTGGATCACCGGGATCCGCATCCACAACCGGGTGGACTGCTGTCCCGAGCGGCTGTACAACCTGACGGCGGAGGTGCTGGACGCCGAGGGGGCGGTGATCTGGACCTCGGAGCTGCTCAACCCGGTGGCCGAGGGCGACACCCCGACCTCGCCCGGGGAGCGGCTGGCGCTGGCGCTGGAGCGGGTCGGCCGGGGCGTTCGGATTCGCAAGCAGGCGGTCAACGGCGCCGGCGGCAGCGAGTGGCTGTCCTTCGCCGAGGTCGAGGTTCTGGGCACCCCCGCCTCGCCCTACGCCGGTCAGATCGCCACGGATCTGGAGGCGGCGATGAAGGACAACTCCGACGCGGCGTGGCTGCGGGTGCCCTTTGTCGGCGGCGCGGGCAACCGGCTGCTCCTCACCGCCCGCTTCGACGACGGGCTGAGCGCCTGGCTCAATGGGGAGGAGGTCTTGTGGGAGGCCGGCGACGGCGGCGGTGAGGCCGTCGTCATCGCCCTGGCGCTGGACCCGGCGCTGCTGACCGGTGACGATCTGCTGGCGCTCAAGGGGCTCAACGCCTCGGCGGACGACGACGACTTCCTGGTCTCGGCGGCCCTGGAGTCCGCGATCGTGGAGACCGGAGACCTCGCCTGGTTCGCGACCCCCACCCCCGGCGCCCCCAACGGGCTCGGCGTCGCCGGCTTCCTGGAGCCGCCGGAGGTCGATCACCCGCGCGGCTTCTACGAGGACGCCTTTGAGGTGACGCTGTCCAGCGAGGTTCCCGGCGCCCGCGTCGTCTACACCCTGGACGGCAGCCGCCCCGGCGAGGGCGCGGGTGTGGCCATCGAGGATCCCGGCGGCGGGGCGCCCTCCGCGACCCTCTCGGTGGAGACCACCGCCACCCTGCGCGCGATCGCCCTGCTGGACGGCTGGGAGCCCAGCGAGGTCATCACCCACACCTACCTCTTCCTGGAGGACGTGATCCGCCAGCCCGCCGCGCCGGACGGCCTGCCGACGCTCTGGGACGGGATGGCGCAGGACGCGGTGGGCGCCGACTACGAGATGGACCCCGAGGTGGTCGACGACCCGGCCTACAGCGCGGATCTGCTGGCGGGCCTGCGGGACATCCCGACCCTCTCCCTGGTGCTGGATCCCGAGGATCTGTTTGGCGAGGACGACGGGCTCTATGTGCACTCGCTCCAGCGCGGGGACGCCTGGGAGCGGGCGGTCTCGGCGGAGCTGATCCTGCCCGACGGCTCGACGGGCTTCCAGGAGGACTGCGGGCTCCGCGTCCACGGCTACGGCTGGCGCTACCACAGCAGCACGCTGAAGCACTCCATGCGCCTGGAGTTCCGCCCGGAGTACGGCGAGAGCAAGCTGACGTACCCGCTGTTCCCCGACGCCACGCTCAACAAGGAAGGGCGCTTCGACAGCGTCGTGCTCCGCAGCCAGGGCAGCCGGGGCTGGCAGGACTTCCGCGATCCCCAGGAGGCCCAGTACATCCGCGACGCCTTCGCTCGGGACACCGCCCGGGACATGGGCAAGATCGACGGCCACGCCATCTACGTGCACCTGTACCTGAACGGTCTGTACTGGGGGCTCTACAACCCGGTGGAGCGCCCCGACGCGGGCTTCGCCGAGGAGTACTTCGGCGGGGACGACGAGGACTACGACGCCATCAACCGCCGGACCTCGACCAACGAGGCCATCGACGGGGATCTGGAGGCCTACGAGGCGCTGCTGGCGCTGGCGGACACGGACCTGTCCATCGCCGCGAACTACGCGGCGGTGGAGGACATGCTGAACCTGGAGGATCTGATCGACTACATGCTGATCCACCAGTACACAGTCAACCAGGACGGCCCGGAGATCTACCAGTCCAACAACATGCGGGGGATCCGCAAGCGCGAGGCGGGCGCGCAGTTCCACTTCTTTGTGTGGGATATGGAGTACAGCATCTGGGACGCTGATGATAACTACAACATCGAGGTGGACGTGCCCGGCAGCATCTCCCACGTCTACGCGGCGCTGCGGGAGAACGCGGACTTTCGAGCGCGCTACGCCGAGCGGGCTCGGACCCACCTGACCGACGGCGGGGCCCTGACCCCGGACGCCTCGACCGCTCGCTGGGAGGCCCGGGCCGAGGCGATCGAGCGGGCGATCGTGGCCGAGAGCGCTCGCTGGGGGGACACCGATCGGGAGACGCCCTACACCCGGGACGTCGAGTGGGCGGCCGAGCGCCAGCGCCTGCTCACCGAGTACTTTCCTTATCGCACGGACATCCTGATTGAGCAGCTTACCGAGGCGGGGCTGTACTGACCGTCGCTTGCGGCCGGGATCACCGCCCGGCGAGCCGCGCCCTCATCTCGGCGGGATCGTCTGTGATGATTCCGTCCACGCCAGCGTCGAGCACCCGCCACAGATCGGCGGGATCATTCACGGTCCAGACCAGCACCCGGTAGCCCCGTCTGTGCAGGCGACGCACAGCGCGCGGGCTGGCCAGAGTGTGTTCAATCGCCATCAGATCGGGCCGCGCCCGGCGGCTGAGCAGTCGGTGACGCAGGGCGAAGCGCTGGTACGCCGGCAGGTCGCTGTCCTCAAAGGTGCCGTAGAGCTGGCCCCGGACGATGCGCGGGTCGCGCAGGCGCACCTGCTCCAGCAGGTAGGGGTTGAAGGTCGTCACGAAGATCCTCCGCGCGAGGTCGTGGCGGGCCACCGCCGCCACAAGCCGGGCGGCCAGCGCCTCCACGTCGGCGCCGACCGGGGCCTTCATCTCCACGTCGATGGGCACCCGCCCCCCGAAGCGCTCGAAGACCTCGTCCAGCGTGAGGATCCGCTCACCGGCGAACTCCGGGCCGAAGTGCGCCCCGGCGTCCAGCGCCTTCAGCGCCGGGAGCGTCGCCTCGCTCACCAGCCCCGCGCCGTCGGTGGTGCGGTCCAGCGTGTCGTCGTGGATCACCACCAGCTCGCCGCTGGCGCAGAGCGCGACGTCCAGCTCGATGGGGACGCCCAGCGCCGCGGCGACCTCGAAGGCCGCCCCGGTGTTCTCGGGGGCCACCCCCGCCGCGCCCCTGTGGCCGATGATCAAGGGTGCGTCGCCGAAGAACGGAGCCGCGTGGTTGGAGGCGGGGGCGCGGCCCCGGAGCGATGGGAGCGTGAGCGGCATCTGGGCTATTTAGCCCGGCCCGGCGCGGCGCGATCCAAGTTCACAGAAAGTGTGGATATCATGTGGGTGGCGTGCAGTGCTCTAACAGAAAATGAAGCGATTCAGTTATTTTGAATTTGATTGCTCAAAAACTGAACTTATAAACTGAAGAGCCCGGCGGCGGCCTCCCAGCGCTCCCGGACGTCGGAGCACCACTGGACGTGGGGCATGACGTCGCAGGTGTCCGCGCGCTCCGAGCGGTAGGTGAGGTAGTCGGGATCGTCGATGGTGGCCCGCCAGACGACCTCGCCGGTCGCCATGTCCACCTCGGTGAGGTGGTTGCCGATGTCCTCGAGGCCCTCGAAGCAGGTCGGGTTGGCCTGGGTCAGGAAGACGCGATCGTCCGGCAGGAAGTCCGCGTCGCCCAGCCAGGGGTTCACCCAGCCCTCCTCCGTCCAGCTCCAGGTGCGGGTGGCCGTCATGGCTGCTTCGTCGAGCGTGTAGGTGGAGACGCGGCTGGCGCCGCGCTGGCGCCCGTTGTCGTAGACCAGCAGGGTGTCGTCGTCGACCTCGATCCCGTGCTGACAGTCCGGCCAGTCCTCATCGGCGGCCGGGCTGCCGTCCGCGTTGACCAGCGCGAAGTCGCCGTTCAGCCCGAAGCGCCACAGCAGCTCGCTCGAGTCCACGTCGATCGCCACGATCCAGGACAGGTAGCACATGCTGACGTAGGCGCGCTCCGTGCCGTCCTTGCGGGTCAGGATGTCCGCCCAGTTGCCGTGGTAGATGTCGTAGATCTCCTCGCTGCCCGGGGGGAACAGCTCCGCGTCCACGCCCACCTGAGAGCTCCACGTCCAGTCCAGCTTGTTGGTGCCCGGCTCCGTCACGAAGATCTGGTAGCCCTGCCAGGAGCGGTCGCCGTCCGTGTTGGTGTTGTAGTCGAAGCCCAGCAGCCGCCCGTCCTCCAGCATGCGCGCTTCGTGGTTGAAGGTGACGTTGCTGGAGCCGGGCCAGGCGGCGCGGTCGATCTCCGCGCCGAACAGATCGATGGTCCGGGGGGCGCCGTTGGGGGTGAAGCCGCCGCCCCAGACCACCACGCCGTCCCCGAGGTACTGGACGACGACGTCGGTCGAGAACGTCCCGCTCAGCCGGTGGAACCAGCGCACCTCGCCGTTCAGGTCGTACATGACGAGGTAGTGGGCGCCGCCGCCGTCGCAGGGGGCGGCGTTCATCACCACCATTGGAGCGCCGGAGCTGGTCAGGGTGGGGTGCTGCGTGATGGTGACGCCAGGGAGCCCCGACGGCGGCGGCTCGGTCTGGAAGGTGACCTCCTCCGGGGGGCCGCTCATGGTCGGACACAGCGGGGCGATCTGACAGCGGTAGTCGCTGCTCGGAGCCAGCCCGAACAGGTCGAGGTCGTGCTCGTCGGCTGACTCCGACTCCCAGTAGAGCAGCTCGTCGGGGTGATCGTCCCGGGTGCAGGCGACCCCCAGCGCGGCGTCTTCGGAGAGCGAGACCTCCAGGTGGCGCGCCAGCGCGCTGGGGGTTCCGGTCACCGCGACCGACGCAATCGCCAGCGACGCCGACTCCGGACACAGCTCCGGCGCCTCCGTGTCGTCGCTGGTGTCGCCGCCGCCGGTGTCGTCGCCGCCGGTCTCGGAGCCGCTGGTGCCTGTGTCATCGCCGCTGTCCGGCGCCTCCGAGTCCGTCACGGGCGGGCTCGTGGTGTCGCTGTCCTCTACGATTGACGAGGTGGTCTCCTCCGTTTGCTCGGAGAGCTTGTCGTCGGGGGAGCAGGCCAGCGCCAGCAGCAGGGAGCAGGGCAGCATCGCGACCTTGTGGTGGGGTCGATCGCACCGTACCCGCAAGATCGACGCGGTGGCTCATGCCGGGGTGTTTCTGGGATCCCTGGAGGCGGTGAGTTGGATCCACTTCCACAGAAAGTGTGGATATTCTGTGGAACTCTACCGGTGTGGACGTTCAAAACATTATTGATTTCAACAATCTTGTTTTGATTGCTCAACAATTGATCTTCTGGTGGATTCCGCCGCTCCAGCGCCGCCATACCCACGGGCGAAGCGGCCTCCGAGCTGGAGTGAGCGATCAGAGAACGCCCGTGCTATTTTGATCGGCCCTACTGACCAGTGGTGAGATCATGAGCCAGTTCAAAGTCGACATGCGCGACCTTCAGTTCAACCTGTACGAGTACCTGAAGATTCAGAGCGCCCTCGGCAAGGGACCCTACGAGGAGATCGACAAGGAGCTCGTCGACGCCATGCTGGAGGAGGCCGAGCGCCTGAGCGTCAACGTGCTCGCCCCCAGCAACGAGCCCGCCGATCGCCAGGGCGTCAAGCTGGTCGACGGCGTCCCGCAGGTGCCCGAGGCGTACGTCGAGCCCTTCAAGGCCTTCTGCGAGAACGGCTGGCTCGGCCTCTGCCATCCCCCCGAGTGGGAGGGCATGGGCATGCCGCGGGTCGTCGGCACCGCCGCTGACGAGATGTTCATCGGCGCCGCCGGCGCGCTGAACAACTACGTCGGGCTCACCCGCGCCGCCATCAACCTGCTCATCGAGGTCGGCAGCGAGGACCACAAGCAGACCTACATCCCCCGGCTCATCACCGGCGAGTGGCAGGGCACCATGTGCCTGACCGAGGCCGGCGCCGGCTCGGACGTGGGCGCGTCGACCACCACCGCGATCCCGAACGATGACGGCACCTTCAACATCAAGGGCACCAAGATCTTCATCACCTCCGGGGATCACAACCTCGTCGAGAACGTGGTGCACATCGTGCTCGCCCGCCTGCCCGACGCCCCCCTCGGCAGCCGCGGCCTCTCCCTGTTCCTGGTGCCCAAGACCCGGATGGACGGCACCTTCAACGACGTGCGGGTCGCCTCCATCGAGCACAAGATGGGCATCAACGCCTCCCCCACCTGCGTGATGAACTTCGGCGACGACGACGCCTGCGTGGGCGAGATCATCGGCGCCCCCGGCGCGGGCCTCGCCGGCATGTTCCACATGATGAACGAGGAGCGCATCGTCGTCGGCCAGCAGGGCCAGGCCCTCGCGGCGGCCGCCTACTTCGCCGCGCTGGAGTACGCCAACGAGCGGATCCAGGGCAGCGACATCGGCGCCGGCAAGCGCACCCGCGGCGAGAAGGTCACCATCGTGGCCCACCCCGACGTGCGCCGCATGCTGATGACCACCCGCGCCTGGGTTGAGGCTGGCCGCGCCATGCTCCTCTCCACCGCCTTCCTGCTGGATCGCGCCGCCGTCGAGGAGGACGCGGTCGAGAAGGGTCGCCTGGAGGGTCGCCTCGCGCTGATGACCCCCATCTGCAAGTCCTGGGGCTCCGAGACGGGCTTCCAGGGCTGCTCCCAGGCCATGCAGGTCTTCGGCGGCTACGGCTACACCACGGACTACCCCGCCGAGCAGTACGTGCGCGACGCCCGCATCGCCAGCGTCTACGAGGGCACCAACGGCATCCAGGCCCTCGACCTGATGTTCCGCAAGGCCACCATGAAGGGCGGCGTCCTGGTCAAGGACATGCTGGGCGAGATCGGCGCCTGGGTCGAGGCCAGCAGCGGCCACGAGGCCCTGGGCGCGCTGGTGCAGCAGGTCGGCCGCTCGACCGCTGAGCTGGGCAAGGTCAGCCAGCACGTCGGCGGCCAGATGCAGGCCGGCGACATGCGGCTCGCGGCGCTGGGCGCGAGCCCCTACCTGACGATGTTCGGCAACGTCGTCGGCGCCTACCACCTCGTCCGTCAGGCCATCATGGCCCACGCGGCGCTGGCCGAGCGCGGCGTGCCCGCCGACGGCGAGGCCCGCGCGCAGGCGCTGGCCGACTCCGAGGAGGCCGCCTTCTACGACGGCAAGCTGAAGACCGCGGCCTTCTTCGTGTACCAGCTGCTCCCCGAGAACCGCATGCGCGCCGCTCAGATCACGAGCGACGATCGCAGCGCGCTGGACGCCATCCTCTGAGGCCGGAGCCGGGCTGAACCGAGGCGGCGGGCCAAGAGCCCGCTGCCTGTCGGGCCGATCGCGAGCCCCTCCCTGTCTTTCTCGGGTTGCTGCGCTACACTCGCGCCACCATGGCCATCCTGAAAGACGCTCAGAACACGACCACGATCCTGCGCGCCCATCACCTGATCGGGCGCTCCAGATCCATGCACACCACCATTCACAAGAAGGAAGTCTCCGCGCAGCACGCGGCGATTCTCTGGGACGGTGAGAGCTGGCGGGTTCGGGATCTGGGCAGCCGCAACGGAACCACGCTCGACGGCAGGCGGCTGGAGGTCGGTGAGACCGCCGCGCTGGAGCCGGGCGCCGAGCTGGCCTTCGGCGGTGAGCAGCATCGCTTCACGCTGACCTCGGACGCCCCGCCGGCGCCGACCGCGACCTGCGGCGATCGCCTCGTCGAGGGCAGCGGGGAGTACCTGGCGCTGCCCTCCGAGGAGAACCCCCTGGCGCTGGTGATCTTCGACCCGGACGCGGGCTGGATGATCTCCCAGGACGACGAGGATGTGCCGCTCGAGGACGGCCAGCGGGTGCAGGTGGCCGGTGAGAGCTGGGTCATCGGCCTGCCGGAGGTCATCGAGGGGACCATCGAGGCTCGAAAGAGCGCGTTCACGCTCGACGACGTGGCGCTCCGCTTCGCGGTCAGCGGGGATGAGGAGTACGTCGAGCTGACGGTCGTGGTGGGCGGCGTCGCCCACCTCCTGAAGCCCCGCTCGCACCACTACACGCTGCTCCTGCTGGCCCGCTCGCGGATGGAGGACGCCGCGGCTGGCGTCGGCGGACGGGAGGAGGGCTGGCTCTACACCAGCGAGCTCGCGAAGATGCTGCGGGCGAGCCACAACCAGATCTATGTGGGGCTCCACCGGGCCAGGAAGGAGCTGGACGCGCTGAAGGTGCGCGACGCCTCCTCGCTCGTCGAGAAGCGCACGACGACGCGCCAGGTCCGGCTGGGGGTCTCCGAGCTCTCGGAGGCCCCGCTCTGATCAGCGGCGCACGGGGGGGCGGCCGGGCCGGTGGGGCCTGCCGCCGCCAGGCCGCGCGGCGGCGGGCTCGTCGTCAGCGGGCGGCTCCTCGCTGACCGGGGGGGCGCCAGCGGACAGGTCGGCGTCGGTCTGTGCGCAGGTCAGCGCGTCCTCGCCCAGGCTCTTCAAGGCGTCGCCGGCTGTTACCACGGCGCCAGTGGAGGCGTCGCAGCTGTAGTTGGCGGACTCGGTCATGCAGGTCCAGCCGGTCTGGCTGGAGTGGCCACTGGCGGTCAGGGCGAAGTAGTCCTCCAGCGTCGAGGAGTCCATGCTGGACATCAGGGTGTCGGGGTTGGCGCCGACGCCGCCGTTTCCGCAGTACCCCTCGCAGTAGCAGGAGTAGGTCTCGGCCTGGGCCGTCGGGATGGTGGCGGCGGCGATGGTGGTGAGGGCGATGGCGGCGAAGAGGTTCAGGCGGTTCATGTCAGCTCCTTGTGGCAAAGAGATGCGTCCGCCGAATCTGTCCTGCGCTTTCCGCGCCTTTCCGCGCCTTTCCGGACCGGAGAGACGGCGCGCGGTATGCTCCGCGGATGCCCTCCCGCGCCCAATGTCCGGCCTGTGAAGCGCGCTTCCTCCTCACCGACACGAGCGGCGGGAGCTGGCGCTGCGCGGTCTGTGACGCGGCGGTCATCAGCGGCGGGGCGACCGTGCGCTGGCTCTACCCCCTGTCTCCCGCCGCCGACCCGTCTTCGGGGCTGACCGGCGTGACCGCCGCGACCGCCGCGACCGCCGCCGGACACACGCTGTCCGTCGACGAGCTGGGCAGCCTCGACTCCCCCGCCCAGGGGCGGATGATCGGGCGGTACGAGGTGCGGGGCGAGCTGGGGCGCGGCGGCATGGGGGTGGTCTACAGCGCCTGGGATCCCGAGCTGCACAGAGCGGTCGCGGTGAAGGTGCTGACCGCTGGCCGCTTCGCCTCGGGCAACGCCCTCGCGCGCTTCATCGGGGAGGCGCGGGCGGCCGCGTCGCTGGATCACCCGGGGATCGTCCGGGTGAACGACCTGGGCACGGTCGACGATCAGCCCTTCTTCACCATGGAGCAGGTCGAGGGGCCGTCGCTGGAGGCCGTGCTGGCTGCCTGCGGGCCGCTGCGGATCCCCGAGGCCGCGCGCATCATCGAGATCGTGTCCAGAGCGACGCAGCACGCCCACGACGCCGGGGTCGCGCACCGCGATCTGAAGCCGGCCAACGTCCTGCTCACCTGCGAGGGCTACCCCCGGGTCACGGACTTCGGGCTGGCCAAGTCCCTCGACATCGAGCATCACCTCACCGCCACCGAGCAGATCCTCGGCACCCCCGCGTTCATGGCGCCGGAGGTCGCCCGGGCCGAGCGGGCGATCGCCTGGCCGCTCACGGACGTCTACGGGCTGGGCGCGCTGCTGTACGCGGCGCTCACGGAGTCCCCGCCGTCCCGGGGGGCCTCCCTGGCTCAGACGCTGGACGCCGCCGCGCAGGGCCGACGGACGCCGCTGAAGACGCTGCGACCGGACGCGCCGGACGCGCTGGTGGCCGTGGTCGACCGCGCCCTCCGCCCCGAGCCCGAGCGCCGCTACCCCACCGCCGGGGCGCTGGCGGATGACCTGGCGCGCTTTCTGTCGGGAGAGGCGGTCCAGACCCGCCCCGAGGGCCTCTCCGAGCGCGGCGCCCGCTGGGCGCGGCGCCGCCGGAGGCTGCTCATCGTCGGGGCGATCGGAGCGGTCGGCGTCGCCGCCGCGCTGGTCGTGCCGAAGGCGCGCGAGCACCAGGATCGGACGGCTCGGGAGTCGGCGGCGGCGGCGGCCTGGACCGTGACCTCCGGGCGGATCGCGGAGGCCGACGTCGACGGCAACGACGCGATCTCCGACGCGATGTTCCGGGCCTTCGTGGAGGCGCCGATCTACACGGGAACCGGCGCGGTCGCCGACGCCTGGCTGGCGCGGGGGGACGCCGTGGCCCCCGAGCCCCGGAGCTGGCTCGGGGAGCCGGACGATCGAGCGGTGGCGCTGTGGGCGCAGGCGATCCTGGCGGCGCCGGACGAAGCCCGCCTGGCGCGGGCGCTGCTGCGCATGACCCGCTGGCAGCTCGAGACCGGGCGCGCCGATGACCTCGGGCCGCTGCTGGAGGCGCTGGAGCGCTTCGGGGGCTCCGAGCTCGCGCCCGAGATCGACGCGCTCCGGCTGCGCTGGGCCCTGCGAGCGGGGCAGCTGACTGTCGCCGCCGCGGCCTGGGAGCGGGCGGCGGCGCGGGGGCAGCCCGAGGGCGTCGGGTTCGTCGACCCCAGCCTGCTGGCGGGGCTCGGGGACGCGGCGCGCGCGCTCGGCAATATCGGGGGCGATGCCGGGGACGATGCCGGGGATGAGAGCAGGGGGGATGTCGACGGTGACGGCGTGAGCGAGGGTTACATCGCGCGGTACGGGGAGGGGCTCGTCCGGGTGGACGACGGCGGGGAGTCGCTGCTCGGCTCCGAGGCCGGCGTCACCGTCACCCCGGACATCCGCGACGTCGCGGTGGCGGATCTGGACGGCGACGGCGCGGACGAGCTGGCGGTCGTCAGCGGCGGGTGGCGCAGCTACGATCTGCGGGTGCTGGAGGCTGACGGCGAGGGCGGGCTGCGCCAGAGAACCCGGCGGCGGCGCGGCGCGGCCATGGCGGCGGCGGCGCTGCCCGATCCATGGCGCCCCGGTGAGCACCTGCTGGTGAGCTGGGAGACGGATCAGTACGCCAACGTCGAGGTCTTCGGAGCGCGCGCGCCGCGCGGACCCGCCGCGGGCCTCTTGATCCACCGCCTGGAGGGCGACGCGCTGCGGGAGATCTTCTTCCTGCCCACCCACGCCGATCGCGTTGATGAGTTGCACATCGTCGATCTCGACGGCGACGGCCTCGACGAGGTGGCGGCGATCCTGGACGCGGGGCCGCTCGCGCTCTGGACCGGCGCGTCCCCCGACACCTTCGCCGTCGCCAGGTGGGCCCCGGCGGACGCGGCGCTCCCTCCGGCGCGGGCGATCCTGCCGCCGCCGGCGGCGCTGGCAGGCGCCCCCATGGGCGACGCCTGGGACGCGCTCCAGGCGATGCAGGCGTCGGGCCTGCTGGTGCAGTCCGCCGAGGCCCTGGAGCGGCTGGCGGAGCTGTCCGAGGCCGAGGTGAGCGTCGCGGCCTCGGCGGCGGCGGCTGATCTCTGGACCGAGGCGGGGCGGCCGGATCGAGCGGCGGTCGCCTGGGAGGCTTCGGCCAGGAGCGCGCCGACGGAGGACGCGCGGCGGGCCTGGGCGCGCGCGGTGGCGTCCTGGCTGGAGGCCGCGGATCCAGCGCGCGCGCTGGACGTCGCGCACCGCTGGACCCGGATCGACGGTGAGGGCCCCTCGGGGGCGCTGGCGGAGACGCTCAGCGGCTGGGCCGGGAGCCAGGAGCGCTCGCTGTCCTTCGCGGCGGGCGCCATCCATCCCAGCTGGCGGATCGAGGAGCCGCTGGCCCTGAGCGAGCGCGCGGGCACGCTCCATGTGGACATGATGAACGGCGATCGGCCGCTGGCGCGGCTGCCGCTTCGCTGGGGCGAGGGGCCGCTCGCGCTGGCCGTCGATCTGCGGGTGGACCGCCTGGAGCCCGGCTCCGGGCTGGGGCTTCGGCTGGACGGTGACAGCACGTCGCCGTCGTTTGAGCTGTCCGTCGTCGGGGGCGGCGGCCTCTCCCGGGCGATGGCGGCCTGCGCGCTCGACGGGAAGCGGGCGCCGCTGGAGGGCGGGCTGCTGGACGAGGACGCCCCGGAGCTGGTCCTCCGCCTCCGGCTGACCTGGGCACCGGACCCCGGCGCCTGGACCTGCGCCGTGGCTTTCCCGGAGAGCGACCGGCTCCGCGCCATCGGCTGGGCCGGCGCCCCGCCCTCGCCCGCGCTGGAGCTGACGCTCCAGGAGGCCTCGGGGGCGGTCGGCTTCTGGATGGGCGGCGCCATTGAGCGCTTGGAGATCTGGGGCGTCGAGGCGGCCCCGCCCTCCGAGTCCGTCGCGCATCGCGCCAACATGGCCCTGGTGCGGCGGCAGCCGGACGTCGCCCTCGCGCTCCTCCCCGAGGACGCCGCGCTCCCGAGGGCCCTCGCGCTCGCCCAGATGGGTCGGGTCTCTCAGACCGTCGAGGCTCTGCGCGGCGTCGACCGCGCGGCGCTCGATCGACGCGCGGCGCACATGCTGCGCGCGCACCGGGAGACCTGGGCGCCTCTGCTGCGCGATGCTCTGGATGAGGACTTTGTGTCCCTGTTCGAGCAGGTCTGGTCCGACGACTACCCGCTCAACGCGACCTGGACCCAGGAGGCGCTGTTCGAGGATCTCGCCGGCCTGGATCTGCTGGCGCGGTCCCCCTCGTTGGGGGCGAGCCGCGCCATCGCCCTCCTGGAGTCCGGGCAGATCAACCAGGGCACCCAGGAGGCGCTCGCCTGGTTGATTCGCTGGTCCATGCTCTCACCGGAGCAGTCAGCGCCCCTGCGAACACAGGCCGCTCGCATCCACCTCGCCCTCGCGCTGGAGGCCGCCGAGAGCGGCGCGGACTCCCGCGCGCGGCGGCACGCCAGCGAGAGCGCTTCGATCTCCCCGTACCCGGAGCTCATCCTCGATCAGCTCGCGTCCTCCGGGGTGTGGCGGGCGCGCGGGCTCCCCCTGCCCGCCCCGAAGTGATGTCGGCCTTGCATGAAGCCGGGGCGTCCGTGCCGTAGCGCGTCAGCGCCGCCTGGGGGGTGAACTCGACCTCGTCGCAGGTGTAGCTGGCGGTCTCGCGCAGGCAGGTCCAGCCCGTCGCGCTGGAGTATCCGGCCCGCTGGAGCCCGAAGTATGACTCCAGCGTCGACGCCTGCGCGCCCGCCATCACCTTGCCGGCCCGGGCGCCGAGCCCGCCGTTTCCGCAGTAGTCGTCGCAGTAGCAGGTGTAGGTCGCCTCTCCGGCGGGCGCTGGCGCGGCCGGGAACAGGCTCAGGAATACACTCAGGAGCATCGCCGCCAGCGTGGTGAGGGGGGTGGCGGTGATGCGAGGCATGTCGTCTCCAGTCGTTGATAGATAGATGCCCCATCGGGCCCTGTCTGGCGCTTACTGGACCTGTCCGGGCCTTTCTGGCGAAGAAGTGAGAGGGGGGGTGAGGAGTGCCCCCGTCGCTCTCGTTCCCGCGCGAAGTGGCCCCTCTCTGAGCCCGCACCTTCCTCTTCCAGAGCGGCTCCAAACGCGCCGAAGGGCGCGCGCCAACTGCGAAGAGGACTCTTTGAGGAACGTGACGTCCCAGCGTCTCACGCGAGAGGGTGTTGCGACGTCAGATGCCTCGCCGCAAGGCGACATCAGGAGGCAAGACCTTGCGAACACGTGGACGGTTTCGACG